>Ga0316207_10000409_pt1 | contig 72846 bp, 54 predicted proteins | sample 6weekpyrite_MG_FD_204943 | JGI IMG/M metagenome (GOLD analysis project Ga0316207, IMG submission 204943) | Microbial mat bacterial communities from mineral coupon in-situ incubated in ocean water Damariscotta River, Maine, United States -... | ecosystem: Environmental > Aquatic > Marine >... | reverse complement strand
GCTAAAAAATGGACTATGCCCATTAGAAATTGGAAACCCGCACTGAATCGGTTTATGATTGAATTTGAAGAACGTTTAACTGATTACATTTAACTATGACAGTTACACAGAATTGTTTACAGCGTCTTCATTTTGCCCATTCAGTTATTGCCTTTTAGTCTTAGTATCTAGTCTCAGATATCTAGTCTTAGTTATCTAGATTAGCCTTGTAGTTTAACGATGTAGATTAACCTGGAAAATGTTATGTCGGATAGAACTTACAGAACGCTAATCGGCATCGTGCTGTTAGTTGTTTTATACTTTGAAGTTGATTACGCCTTATACGGCTTGATTATTCTTTTATTTGTGGAAGCGCTGACGAATTATCGAGCACCCTTACTGGTTGCCTTAATACGTAAACACCTGCTAAAACAGGATTACGTTTATGTTGATCTAGCCCTGGTTGAAAATTCGAAATTCAATCTGGAATCGGAGCGGGTGTGGAGATTCGTTGTCGCCAGCTTCCTTTTTATTAGCTATTTCCTGGTTGATGCCCTGTGGTTTTTTCCCTGGTTTATGGGCTTTGCAATATTCGGTGCTGGTCTGAGTGGGGTGTGTCCGGTCTTACTAGCTATCCGCTGGCTTGGATTTAAATGAGCCCTAAATCACAAACATATGATAAAAATCAGTCTGTGACTATGTCCCTGTCGGCCAGGGTTACGGGTATTGTATTCTGGGGAATGGTTTTAATTGGTCTGCTGTTTGCCACGTATATACTGAAGCAACGTGAAGCTCAGCTCACCCGGGAATATAATAATATTATTGTCCATGTTGAGCATGAGTTGGAAAATCTCTATCTTTATCATCAGGAAAATATCTACGACTATGAAGTCATGTCCATCCTGGTGAATGATCTTTTTCACGAGCTAGTAAAGCAATATCCTGTTGAATCAATTCGTTATGATTTTGCGGGTCATCAATATCAGTATGGTGAGTTACAACCGGACCAGGTGCATATAAAAGGACGGCTGATTCTCAGAGAGCGTTTTAGTAATGATAATGACGTGGTGCAATTAGATGTGTACATGCGCAGCTTTGATGAGACGATTAAAGATTCGCGTAAAAAGATGTTGCTGGCTATCGGTGGCATTGTTTTTCTATTTGGCATGATATTGCAGAAAATATTACAGATTGTGTTGTCCCGGCCACTTTTACAAATGGTGAACTCAGCGCAGAAATTTGCCCGGGAAGATCAGACAGCCCGTTTCAATGAAAACCGAAATGACGAATTTGGCTATTTGGCGAAATTTATTAATCAGGCGCTCGATCAGGTGTTATCACACCAGCGTGAGCTGGAAGCATCCCAGAAAGAGCTATCAGAAGAAAAAGTTCGAGCAGAAGTTACCCTGCACTCTATTATGGACGGGGTGATTACCACTGATTCCGATAATATTATTCAATACCTGAACCCGGTGGCAGAGCGATTAATGGGGCTGAGTTTAAATCAGGCCCGGGAAATCAGTGTGAGTCAGGCGTTACGCCTGATTCACGAAGATACGGGGCAGCCCATTGCCAGTCCAACCGAGGCCTGCCTGAAAACGCGCCAGGTCGAAGTGTTGAGGAACCACTCCGCGATGGTACGAAATAATGGGCAAATCTTACCCATCGAGGCCAGCGCGGCCCCAATGCGTAACGATAAGGGTGAACTTATTGGTTCGGTGATGGTGTTTCAGGATGTGAGTCACGAACGCAAATTGAGTCGCCAGCTGTCTTATCAGGCCAGTCACGATATGCTGACCGGCTTACTAAACCGGCGCATGTTCGAAGAGCTCTTAGAGGATCTGCTATTAAATATCGAAGTAGAAGACCGCCACCATGCGCTTTGTTACCTCGATCTTGATCAATTTAAAATTGTCAATGATACCTGCGGCCATGTCGCGGGTGATGAGTTGTTAAGGCAATTAGCGGACTTATTAAAAACCTGTATCCGTGAAGGTGATGTGCTGGCCCGCCTTGGGGGGGATGAATTTGGACTGCTGTTAGAAAACTGTGCATTGGAGAAGGCCACCGAAGTGGCTGAAAAAATCCGCCAAACCGTTAAAGATTTTCGTTTTGCCTGGCAGGACAGAAGCTTCGAAATCGGTGTCAGTATTGGCCTTGTGGGCATAAATGCTGAGAATATGCAGCTTGCCAGTGTACTCTCATCCGCCGATATGGCCTGTTATGCGGCCAAAGATATGGGGCGTAACCGGGTGCATGTTTATGAGCCCTCCGATGCCATGTTGGCGGAACGTCATGGTCAGATGCACTGGGCCGGTCGCATTACAAAAGCCCTGCAGGAGCATCGAATGGTGCTGTTTATGCAACCGGTTGAGTTTATACAGGATCCTGGCGCGAGTACGGAGCACTGCGAAATACTGCTACGAATGCGTGATGAACAGGGGGTGGTGATACGCCCGGACAGCTTCATACCGGCAGCCGAGCGTTATAATCTAATGCCCGCCATCGACCGCTGGGTGGTGCGTCAGGTGTTCGAAAATATGTCTGTCATATGCTGTAACAGCAAGGATAAGGTGGTGGCGGTTAATCTGTCCGGCACCTCGCTAGTAGATGAGGGCTTGCTCGAATATATTATCGATATGGCTGAAAAGCACCACACGAACCTCAACAGAATTTGCTTTGAAATCACCGAAACCGCTGCAATTAGTAATCTGGCCAAAGCAGGCCAGTTTATGCAGGCGTTAAAGGCCCGGGGTTGTCGGTTCTCACTGGACGATTTTGGCAGTGGTCTGAGCTCTTTTACCTATCTTAAAAATCTGCCGGTTGATTATATTAAGATTGACGGATCGTTTGTGGTGGACATGATAAATGATCCGATTGATCGGGCGATGGTGGATGCTATCGTGCGGGTAGGGCATGTGATGAACGTGCAGGTGATTGCGGAATGGGTCGAAAATGAGGAAACGTTAAGCCTGCTAAAAGAGATGGGGGTGGATTATGTGCAGGGGTATCACCTGGGGGTGCCAAGGGAGGTGGTGTTGAATTGAGCCATTGACCTGAAATAGCCTTAAAATAACCCTGATCTAATATAAAGCTGTAGGCGTGTGTGCCTAAAAGTTGTCATGAATGTCACCTGCATTTTAATTAAATTCTTGCATTAATGTGCAAATATCCACATAAAAAAACTTCCCCAACCTATTCATGCTGTTAATGCTTTAAAGTCTTTGCATCAAACTCACAGATTGCCTATCATGTGGCGACATTTAAATGGATATGTATTAGCGGTTACTAATGAATAAAATTATAAAAGATAAAATGCATCAGATTTGTCAGGGGGTATTTCAGGGGTTGGTTTCCAGGTCAATTAAGAGGGGGGGGCAGATCCTGGGACAGGGGCTTGTCGTGCTATTATTATCCACCTCACTGGTTAATGGAGCGACCTCAGGCGCTGACGCGTCTTTGCCGGTATATAAGATTGGCCCCGGTGATATCTTGTTTATTTCTGTCTGGAAAGAAGAGGGCATGCAGCAGGAAGTGTTAATTCGCCCGGACGGAGGTATGAGCTTCCCACTCGCGGGTGATATCCAGGCCGGGGGTAAAAGTGTTGCACAATTACAGAACGTACTCACCGAAAAAATCAAACAGTATATTCCAGACCCAGTGGTAACGGTCTCTATACGCCAAATTCAAAATAACAAAATATTTGTAGTTGGAAAAGTTAATCGCCCCGGGGAATATGTGGGAACGGCCTATATCGATGTTTTACAGGCCCTGGCGATGGCGGGGGGCTTAAATGCCTACGCAAGTTCAAATAATATTAAAATTCTGCGTCGTGTAAAAGCCGGTATCAAGAGTATGCCTTTTGAATACGATGAAGTGGCCGGTGGTTATAAGTTAAAACAGAACATCATCCTGCAAAGTGGTGATGTTGTTGTCGTGCCTTAAAACTTTTTAAGTTGTTGCAGTGATGAGTTTTAAGGCGACCAATCTTTCAGTCTGTATTCTGGCTATTTGCCTGTTGTGTTCAGGTGTATTGAGCGCGGCGGAATGGAAATCAGAACCGAGTCTCTTTATGAGAGGGCAATATAACGATAATGTCAGAATGCGAAATGACGAATTGAAAGAATCTTCCACCGGTTTCACATTGGACCCGCGGGTTAAATTTGCCGGTGAAGAGCTGCAACGCTGGGATATGTCGATCGATACCCGGGCCAAAATTACGCGATTTCAGGATATAGAAGACGGGGACAGCGAAAATCTGTTTTTCGATTTTGATAGTGGGTATCAGACAGAATTAACTGACTGGCGGTTGGGCGCTAACTACAGTAATAATACGAATTTCGATACAGATTTTGATACCTCAAACCCTGATGCGGGTATAGGTGATCGCACCGAGCGTACTAGCGTTTCTGTCACGCCATCCGTTTTGTGGAGCACCAGTGAAACCTCACAGGTGCGTTTTAATTTAAATAGCACCCAGGTCACTTACGATGAAGTGACGAGCCTTAACTATACGGATTACGATTATAACAGTTTAAGTTTTGTAGCCTACTGGTTGCTGGCGGAAAATCATCAGTTAGGTTTTACATCATCCTATTCAGAATATGATAGTCCGGATTCTAATTTTTCCTATGATCAGACCGTTTTGCAATTCGACTATACCTATAATATAAACCCGACATCGGATTTGAGTCTTTCATTAGGTGGGCGCAGACTGGATTCGATAAGAACGGTGGTAATACCGGTTGTTGAAGATATTTCGAATCAGGATGACGGCACCGTTGTTAATTTAAGTTACTCAACTCAATCAGAAACTGCTTCCCATCGTTTCAGCGGTGGAAGAACAATCGTACCTTCCAGCTTTGGTGGTGCGCAGGAAGTGCGCAGTGCAACCTATCAATTTAATATTAGAAATACCGAGCGTTTCTCAACCAACTTATTACTGGATGGTTCTGAATCTTCAACTGTTAATGGAACGGCATCCTCATTTCTAGATGATAGAACCCAGTTTCGTATAGAGCCCTCAGTGACCTACAGGTTAAGTAAAAACTGGAATTTACAGTTTCTTTACCGACATATAAATCGGGAATATACAAATAGTATTATTGACAGAGACGCCACATCAAATGCAGTGTTTATAAATTTATTTTTACACTGGCCTAAATTCGTAACCACTTATTAGTAAGATAGATTAATTATGGAAGAACAGGAAAAAAATATTCAAGATTATCTGGCGATTGTTAGTCGTAGAAAAACGGCGATTATTACAACGGCGCTTATAGTATTTTTGATGGGATTAATCACAGCACTAGTGTGGCCACCCACCTTTCGCTCATCGGCAACGATTTTAATTAAAGAGCAGGAGATTCCCTCTGAGCTGGTGCGTTCCACGGTGACATCTTTTGCTGCGCAACGAATTCAGACGATCAGTCAAAGTGTGATGACGCGTCCGAATTTGATGCAAATAATTGAAAAATATAATCTTTATGTGAAAGAGCGAAAGCGAAAAACAACAGAAGAAGTTTTAGAAGACATGCGCGAGGATATCGGTCTGAACATGATCAGTGCCGATGTAATGGATCCTCGAACCGGACGCCCGGGTGTTGCTACCATTGCTTTTAGTCTTTCCTTTGAAGGCAGTAGCCCTGGATCGACTCAAAAAGTGGCAGGTGAGTTAACTACGTTGTTTCTGAAGGAAAACTTAAAAAGCCGTAAAGATAAAGCGGCTGAAACCTATACTTTTTTAACCGATGAAACTGACAAGTTAGAACAAAAAATTGCGGAATCGAGTAAGAAGTTAGCTGAATTTAAAGAAAAGTATGCGGACAGCCTGCCGGATATGGCCGCTATGAATTTATCTATGCTCAATAGAACAGAGTCTGAGGTGGATGCGGTTGATTCGGAATTAAGAGCTTTAAAAGAGCGGCAGATTTTTTTGCAGAGCCAACTGACACAAATTAACCCGTTAACCAATATGCGCTCGGCAACCGGTGAGTCCATTTTAGATCCGGCATCAAGACTCAAAGCGCTTGAATCTGAATATGCAAGTTTATCCGCAAAGTATTCGAGTAAACATCCAGACATTGTAAAAATAAAACGGGAAATTGCCGGCTTACGTGAGCAAACAGGCCAGGGTGTAGATACCCAGGAGCAGGCAAAGACATTAACCAGAAAACGCAGTGAGTATGCTGCCGCTAAGAAAAAGTATTCTGCAACTCACCCGGATGTTTTACAGCTTGAGTCAGAAATTAAAGCCCTGGAAAAATCCATTGCAGAAAACCCCGCACAAACTGAAGTGCAGGTGATGAAAATACAGCCGGATAACCCGGCATATATTTCAGTACAAACCCAATTGCAAACGATTGAAACAGAAATTAAATCTAATCAACAAAGAAAGGCCAGGCTTGATAAAAAGCTTTTAGATCTGGAAGAAAGTATTTCACTTAGCCCACAGGTGGAAAAAGATTTTCTGGTGTTAAGTCGAGAACAACAAAATGCACTGCTACGCTATCAGGATATAAAAGCGCGTCAGATGGAAGCAGAGATCGGGCAGGAACTTGAAAATGAAAGTAAGGGCGAGTCCTTTGTTTTAATTGATCCCGCCCAATATCCTGAGAGGCCGGTTAAGCCGAATCGAATAGCAATTGTATTTTTATCGTTTATTTTTGCGATTGCAGCGGGCTTAGGCGTGGCGATTTTAAAAGAAGCAATGGATGGCTCAATACGGGGTGTTTCCGGTGTAAATAAGTTGTTAAGTGCTGCACCACTGGCGGTCATTCCTTTAATTTATAATACATATGATTTGAGGCGCAAGCAGCGTATAAACCAAATTGTTGCGGGCACTGTCATTGGTAGTATAGTGAGTGTTTTATTATTAATACATTTATTCTGGACACCACTGGATGTTCTCTGGTTCAGAGGAATTCGTAAAGCTGAAAATGTGATGGATTTATAAGGGGTTAATAATGGAGCGTATTAAGCAAGCATTAGAACTGGCTCGTCAGGAGCGCATTAAAAAAGGCGGCAACGTGGGCGGTGCAAACCCTAAGCCGGATAATAATCAACAGCGGGTTGAAGAACAGGATATTCAATACACAAAAACCCGTACTGTGCCAATGCCAGTGAATGAGTTAAGGGAAAAACGCATTATTACTGAGCAACAAAACAGTATTTCCGATGCATACAGAATATTACGAACTCAGGTGCTGCAGCGATTAAATGAAAAAAACTGGAACACACTGGCGATTACAAGCCCGGGTTCTGGAGCAGGGAAATCACTGACGGCAATTAATTTAGCCATGAGTCTGGCCAGAGAAGTTGATAATACTGTTTTATTAATCGATGCCAATTTGCGCTCACCCAAACTTGATAAGTTTTTTGATTTTAATTCTGACTACGGCTTAAGTGATTACCTGCTTGATGATAAACCCCTGGGTGATATGTTAGTGCATCCACAGGGAGTTTCACGATTTGTTGTACTACCGGCAGGTCGAGCCATTGCTAATTCATCAGAAATGCTAAGCTCGCCTAAAATGCAGCGACTGGTAGAAGAAGTCAAATACAGGTACCCGTCACGTATTGTTATTTTTGATCTGCCCCCGCTTCTGGAAAGTTCCGATACCCTGGCATTTATTCCCAATGCGGATGCAACCTTGATGGTGATTGAAGAGGGAGAAACACAGGAAAAAGATTTAAAGCAGGCATTTGAATTACTGCAGGGCAACGAAGTTATTGGCACGGTGCTGAATAAGGCTTATACAACCGATAAGGATTATTCTGGTTTAGACATAAAGCCGGGTTTAATTTCACAGCTGCTCTCAAAAATCAGTGCTAAATCAGCTAGAGTGTAGACATTTTTTAAGTTGTACCAGTGATCCATTTTGGCAGCTTAATCTAAAGAGGGTTGAATACGAAATATCAATTTAAAAAAATAATCTGTTTGCTAATGATTGTGCTGGTTTATACGCCCTTGTTAAATGCGCAGGTCAATAACCAGACATTGGCAATACTTGTGAATAAAAATGATCCGGAAAGTGTAGAGATAGCTGAATACTATCAGAAAAAACGCTTAATACCGGAGAGTCATATTATCTACTTGAATTTTAAGGCGCAAACAGATGAACTCACCGAAGCGGAGTTTCGTAAAATAGAAAATCAGCTAAGTGAAAAGATAGGTGAAAATATTCAGGCCTATGCGTTAGCCTGGAGAAAACCCTGGAGAGTCGACTGTATGTCAATTACTTCTGCATTTTCTTTGGGTTATAGTGAAGAGTTTTGTGCGACAGGCTGTAAGGCTACTCGGCCAGTTAAATATTTTAACAGCCGAAGTCGTCAACCTTATACCGACTTTAAAATTAGGCCATCCATGATGCTATCGGCGGGTAATGTGGAAAAGGTAAAAAAGCTAATTGATAAGGGTGTCTCTGCAGATTTTACAAGGCCAGATGGTACGGCGTATTTATTAAGTACGAGTGATAAGAATAGAAATGTTCGAGCTGTATTTTATAACAGAATCAAGAATATATTTAGCTGGGTTTTAAATGTTGATGTGCTAAATGCTAATGCCATAAAAAATAAAACTGATGTTTTATTTTATTTTACAGGTCATAAAAAAGTGAAGTGGGTAGATAATAACGCTTATTTGCCAGGAGCCATTGCTGATCACCTGACCTCTGGTGGTGGGCGTTTGTTTAAAGGTCGCCAAATGAGTATTTTAAACTGGATTGATGCGGGAGTGACGGGTTCCTATGGTGCGGTTGTTGAGCCGTGTAATTTTATCCAGAAATTTCCCAATCCAGAAGTTGTGATCCAGAAATACCTGTCGGGTAATACTCTAATTGAAGCCTACTGGAAAAGTGTGCAGATGCCTGGACAGGGAGTTTTTGTCGGTGAGCCGTTAGCCTCGCCTTATTTAAATTGTAAATTGATGAGCAGTGGCCGGGGTTATCGATTTTTACCGGCAAGCCCTGAAATAAATTTTGTTGAAAGAAAGTATAAAAATTGTATTTAGTATATTTACTAAAGAATTAAATTAAGGTTATTAAAATGAATGTAGTGATGATTGGCTCAGGCTATGTTGGTCTGGTTTCTGGAGCCTGTTTTGCAGAGTTTGGTGCAAATGTAATCTGTGTTGATAAAGATAAATCTAAAATTGATGCCTTACTCAAAGGTGAAATACCTATTTATGAGCCGGGGCTGGATGAACTGGTTAACCGCAATGTTAATTCCGGGCGATTAAGTTTTTCACTGGAATTAGAAAGTGCAGTTTCAGATGCGGATCTGGTTTTTATTGCAGTGGGTACGCCCACCCGACGTGGGGATGGACATGCGGATTTGAAATACGTTTATGCGGCGGCTGAAGAAATAGCTGGCTACCTGCAGGGTTATACGGTGATTGTAGATAAATCGACTGTGCCAGTTGGTACTGCCCGTGAAGTACATCGTATCATTAAGAAAACCAATCCTACAGCCGATTTTGATGTGGCTTCAAACCCGGAGTTTTTAAGAGAGGGTTCAGCAATTGGAGATTTTATGCGCCCCGACCGGGTTGTGTTAGGTGTGGAGTCAGAGCGCGCTGAAAAGAGACTTCGAGAGCTCTACCGGCCACTTAACTTAATTGAAGCGCCTTTGCATATAACCAATCTTGAAAGTGCGGAGATCATTAAATATGCATCTAATGCATTTCTGGCAACGAAGATTAGCTTTATCAATGAAATGTCTCAGCTATGCGAAAAAGTTGGTGCAGATGTACATTCGGTTTCAAAAGGTATGGGGCTGGATGGACGTATTGGTAAAAAGTTTTTACATGCGGGGCCGGGGTATGGAGGTTCATGCTTTCCAAAGGATACACTGGCACTAATACGTATTGCGCAGGAATATGGTGTATCCAGTCGAATAGTTGAATCGGTAGTTGAGGTTAATGCATCGCAAAAAGCCCGCATGGTTTCAAAAATCCGTGACGCTTTGGGTGGCTCTGAAGCCGATAAAACAATTGCGGTATTAGGCTTGACCTTTAAACCTGAAACCGATGACATGCGAGACTCACCCTCGCTGGCAATACTGCCGGCTCTGGTTGATAAAGGGGCTACCATTAAGGCTCATGATCCTGAAGGTGTTGAAGAAGCCAAAACTTTATTGCCCGAGTCTATTCAATATATGGACAGTATTGAAGCTGCAATTAAAGATGCAGATGCCATTGTCCTAATGACCGAGTGGAATCAATACCGTGGTTTGGATTTGGCTAAAGTTAAATCCTTAATGAAAGGAAATGTTTTTGTGGATTTAAGAAATGTTTATGAAAAAGGCTTGATGGAAAAACATGGTTTTGAATATACCTGTGTTGGACGCTAGTTGTATTATTCTGGTGTTTTATAATTTATATAAGGTGGCCTTATGAAGATTTTAGTGACCGGTGCCGCAGGGTTTATCGGTATGCATTTATCAAAGCGATTACTGGAGCGTGGCGATGAAGTTGTCGGTATTGATAACTTAAACGATTATTATGAAGTGCAACTTAAGCACGATCGTCTTAAGCAACTTGAAGGTTACGACAGGTTTACATTTATAAAAATGGATATGGCGGATCGTGAAGCCATGGCTGAGCTTTTTAAGGAACAGCAATTTAATCGAGTGATGAATCTGGCGGCACAGGCCGGGGTGCGTTATTCGCTGCAAAACCCACTAGCGTATGTTGATAGTAACCTGGTGGGCTTTGCAAATATTTTAGAAGGTTGTCGGCACAATAAAGTTGAACATCTGGTTTATGCCAGTAGTTCCAGTGTTTACGGTTCAAATACAGACATGCCATTTAGTGTGCATGACAATGTTGATCATCCGGTGAGCCTGTATGCCGCGACTAAAAAGTCTGGTGAACTCATGGCTCATACCTACAGTCATTTATATGATTTACCGACGACGGGTTTACGCTTCTTTACGGTGTATGGCCCCTGGGGCCGTCCCGATATGTCTCCTTCATTATTTGCCGGTGCCATCATGCGCGATGAAGCTATCAATGTATTTAACGAAGGTAAAATGCAACGCGACTTTACTTATATTGATGACATTGTTGAAGGTGTCATTCGTGTAATTGATAAAGTGGCTGAACCGAATGAACAGTATGATAAATCATCTCCAGACCCTGCAACCAGCTACGCACCTTACCGGGTTTATAATATTGGAAACAATGAACCTGTTGAATTAATGACGTTTATTGAAACTATTGAAAATGCGGTCGGTAAAAAAGCTGAGAAAAATATGATGGGCATGCAGGATGGCGATGTAGTTGCGACTTATGCCAATATCGATGCTTTAATTGAAGCGGTCGGTTTTAAGCCTGCAACACCATTAAAAGAGGGCATACAGAAATTTGTTGACTGGTATAAAGATTATCATGGTTAATAAAGGTATGCTTAATTCAGTCATTGCCTGTGATCGGGTGGATTGTATAAGCGATATTCGATTCAAGACAAGAACCAGGAATGGGAAGATAAATTAAAGGCACCGTCTGTTATAAATATGAATTACTACGGAAAAAAATCACCGGTTAAAATGCTTTCTATAGATGAAAGCGAACAACTAAAGAAAACAATTCCAGTCAACTGTACGATTACATTAAATCAACGACAGTTATGTGATCTGGAAATGATTTTAAATGGTGCGCTGAATCCGTTACATGGTTTTATGACTGAAAAAGATTATAATTCTGTGCTGGAGAATATGGCGCTAGAAGGTGATGGAACTGGAAACAACTTATTATGGGCGCTTCCAATAACGCTTGATGTTTCAAAGCAACAGGTAGATGATTTTGCTGGCGCCGACACGATTGGCCTGTGTGACCAGGAAGGTTTTATGCTGGCAGTGATGGACCTGCAATCACTATGGAAGGTTAATAAAAAAGCTGAAGCAGAGAAGATATACTTAACGGACAATATGGACCATCCAGGCGTTAATTATTTATACAATGAGGTAAAGGAATATTACGTAGGCGGTGAAGTGACAGGGATGCAGTTGCCCACACACTATGATTTTGAATCCATAAGATTTACACCACAAGCATTACGTAATGAATTTAAAAAATCTGGTTGGGATAAGGTGGTTGCGTTTCATACCAGCAAGCCTATGCATAAAGTGCATTATGATATAACCATAAATGCAGCCAAGTCAGTGGGTGCAAATTTATTGATACATCCATTATCAGGTGTTGGTAAGCCTGGTGATTTAGCCTATTACAATAGGGTGTATTGTTATCAGGCAATTATGAAATACTACCCAAAATACCTGGCCATGCTGTCATTAATACCGCAGGCTATGCGCATGGCGGGGCCGCGAGAAGCTATACATAATATGATTGTCAGGCAGAACTACGCCTGTTCGCATTTTATTATTGGGCCCGAACATGCTTCACCACCGGGTGTGCGCTCTGGTAGACAGCGATTTTATGAGAGATATTCTGCGCAAAAACTGATTGAAGAATATAAAGATAAATTACAGATACAAATGATTCCAGTTGAAGAGCTGGGTTATGCTGTAAAAAAATTACATTTTATTTCCTGCAAAAAAGCCAATAGTGAAAAGTTAGAAACACTGGATTACACGGAAAAAGATTTTAATCATGCGCTGGAACATGATGAGCCTGTACCAGAGTGGTATTCATATCCTGAGGTCATAAGTGAATTAAGCAAGATTAAACTTAACCGAAAGAAAAAGGGCCTAACTTTATTTTTCACCGGTTTGTCAGGATCGGGCAAATCCACATTGGCAAAGCTGATATATGCAAAATTTATAGAACAGGGTGACAGACCTGTTACATTGCTTGATGGTGATGTCGTAAGAAATAACCTTTCAAGTGAACTGACATTTTCAAAAGAACATCGGGATCTTAATGTCAGGCGAATAGGCTATGTAGCCAGTGAAATAACTAAAAATAGAGGCGTCGCAATTTGTGCGCCGATAGCGCCATATGAAAATACCCGCAAAGCAGTAAGAAATACAATTGAGGAATATGGGTCGTTTATAGAGATTCACATTGCTACCCCACTTGAAACCTGTGAAGGGCGTGATAGAAAAGGTATGTATGCAAAAGCCCGTAAAGGAATAATTAAGCAATTTACTGGCATTAGTGATCCATATGAAGAACCGGTAAGTCCGGAAATAAAAATTGATACTACGGATACAACACCGGTGGAGTGTGCGCAGAAAATTATGCTTTATTTATTTAAAGAAGGTTATATTGGGTAAGGCTTAAATCTCCCGTTTAGAGAAAGGGGATGAAGCTTAAGCCTCCCCCTTAGAAAAAGGGGGATTGAGGGGGATTTAAACTCCTCATTGTGAAACGCAGAAGCAAATAGAAGAATGACTTTAAATAGCAAATATAGAGAAGTAAACAAGGTAAAATAATGATTATCCCAGTAATATTATCCGGTGGCTCAGGTACAAGGCTGTGGCCACTATCCAGAGCACTGAGACCTAAGCAATTACTCTGTATGGTGTCTAATTACACAATGATTCAGGATACGGTAAACCGTTTACAAGGGATAACAGAGCTTGCTGACCCCATCATTGTTTGTAACGAGGAGCACCGTTTTACCATCGCTGAGCAAATGCGGGAAATGAATATAAATCCATCGGCTATTATTTTAGAACCCTTTGGAAAAAACACGGCACCAGCCGTTGCAATTTCTGCGTTGCAATCTCAGAAAAATGAAAAAGATCCGGTGTTACTGGTTTTACCTGCAGACCATGTTATTGGTGATCAGGCCGCGTTTCACGCAGCAGTAGAATTGGGTTACCAGGCTGCACTCAGTAATAAACTGGTCACCTTTGGTATCGTACCGGATGCACCTGAGACGGGTTATGGTTATATCAAGGCAGGTGAAAAGCTAGATAATGACAATATTTTAAGCGTAGAAAAATTTGTAGAAAAACCCAATGCAGAAACAGCGCAGACCTATCTCGATGAGGGTAACTACTACTGGAATAGTGGTATGTTTATGTTTAAGGCTTCGGTTTATCTGAATGAATTAAATACACATAAAAACGAAATGTATAACTGTTCAGCTGAGGCATTGTCATCAGCGGCCATTGATATGGATTTTATACGCCTAAATCGTGAAGTATTTGAAACATGTCCGGCAGATTCTATTGACTATGCAGTCATGGAAAAAACAGCATCCGCTGCCGTAATTCCAGTCGACATGCAATGGAATGATATCGGTTCCTGGTCGGCTTTGTGGGAAGTCGGTGATTCGGATGAGCATGGTAATGTAAGCCATGGTGATGTTTTATTAGAAGACAGTAAAAACTCATATGTTCATGCTGATAGCAGGCTTGTTACAACTGTGGGTTTAAATGACCATGTGGTAGTAGAAACCGCCGATGCGGTTTTAGTTGCCCATAAGGATAAAGCGCAAAATGTAAAAGATATAGTAGCCAGGCTAAAAGAGGCAAATCGGCATGAAGCTACAATCCATAATAAAGCATATCGACCCTGGGGTGCCTATGAATGTATTGACCATGATTCCCGCTTTCAGGTGAAGCGTATTACGGTAAATGTTGGGGCTAGTTTATCATTGCAGTTACATCATCACCGTGCAGAACACTGGATAGTCGTACAGGGTACTGCAAAGGTTACCTGTGGTGATAAGGTGTTTTTAATGGCTGAAAATGAATCAACATATATACCTTTGGGTGAAAAACACCGCTTAGAAAATGCAGGAAAAATTCCACTCGAATTAATAGAAGTACAAACAGGCAGCTATCTGGGTGAAGATGATATTGTGCGCTTTGATGATGAATATGGTAGATAAGAAAAGCCTGGGGCAATAAGATAAAATGAATCATAAAAAACAATATTCATTAAGTCTCCGCCTTAGAAAAAGGGGGATTAAGGGGGATTTAAACCTTTTATAAAATAACGAATAAAAAATATAACAAGGCTAAAAAAATCGTTGAATTTACCAAATGTCTATAACTTAAAAATAGTGATATCGAAGTAAAATGAAGAGGATGGAAGAAGTGTCAGCAATAAATAAAAAAATATGTGTCATTGGGCTGGGCTATATAGGCCTTCCTACTGCATCATTGCTAGGTACAAAAGGTTTTAGTGTTCACGGAGTTGACGTTTCCAGGCATGTGGTCGATACAATAAATGAAGGAAAAATCCATATTGTAGAACCAGACCTGGATATCATGGTTAAATCCGCCGTAAATGCAGGTAACTTAAAAGCCGGAATGGAACCCGTTGAAGCTGATGTGTTTGTTATTGCTGTGCCAACCCCGTTTAAAGGGGAATACGAGCCTGACTTATCTTACGTAGAAAATGCTACACAAATGATTTCGCCTTATATAAAACCGGGTAATCTAGTTATTCTCGAGTCAACCAGTCCTGTAGGAACAACCGACGAAATTGTTGCTAAAATTTTAAATGAAAATGGACATGATACAGAAAAAGAAGTGTTTGTTGCACACTGTCCAGAGCGAGTGCTTCCAGGAAGAATCTTAATTGAACTGGTTGAAAATGATCGTATTGTAGGTGGCGTTAATCCACTGGCAACTGAAAAAGCCGTCGAGTTTTATAATACCTTTGTGCGTGGCGAAGTTCTATCGACCGATTCAAGAACAGCCGAAATGGCAAAGCTCACTGAGAATTCATCAAGAGATGTGAGTATTGCTTTCGCGAATGAGTTGTCGTTGATTTGTGATGACGAAGGTATTAATGTCTGGGAATTAATTTCATTAGCGAATCGCCACCCCCGTGTGAATATTCTTAATCCTGGTCCTGGTGTAGGTGGGCACTGCATTGCGGTTGATCCCTGGTTTATTGTGGCAAGATCACCCAAACATGCAAAATTAATTAAAACTGCCAGACAGGTTAATGACGCAAAACCCGATTGGGTGATTGAAAAAGTTAAAAGCCGTGCTGAGAAATTTAAACATCCTGTAATTGGTTGTCTAGGTTTGGCTTTTAAAGCGGATGTGGATGATTTAAGAGAATCGCCTTCGGTTGATATCGTAAGAAAATTAATGCACGAAAATGTAGGCGAGATACTCATTTCTGAACCCAATCTTCAGTCACATAAAGAGTTTAATTTGCTAACATGTGAAGAAGTTATCAGACGTGCAGATATTATATTGTTACTGGTAGATCATAAAGAGTTTAGAGGGATTAAGGCATTAGAGTTAAATGAAAAAGTATTTATTGATACGCGTGGCATTTTGCAATGACTTTTTTGATAATTCAATTGGTACAGCATAGGATCCCAATCATCCGCTGTAAAGGAGCTACTTCTAGTGGCACAGAGACTATATGCGCTCAAGGAATTATATAAATGACAATTAAAGTGCTCTCTGTTTTCGGTACTAGACCAGAAGCTATAAAAATGGCACCGGTTGTATTGATGTTGCAACAGGAAGAAAGCATAGAATCATTAGTTTGTGTTACTGCGCAACATAGAGAAATGCTGGATCAGGTTCTCGATTTGTTTGAAATAAAACCTGATTATGATTTAAATATTATGAAACCCGGGCAGGATTTGTACGATGTTACCGCAAATGCATTAGTCGGTATGAGGGATGTCTTAAGAGATTGCAAACCAGATTTGGTTCTTGTGCATGGAGATACAACAACTTGCTTTACTGCAGCTCTGGCGGCTTTTTATGAGCAGATAAAAGTCGGGCACGTAGAAGCGGGCTTAAGAACTGGTGATATGAGTGCTCCGTTTCCTGAAGAGGGTAACCGGTCTTTAGTGGGACGCATTGCGAGTATGCACTTTGCTCCTACTGAGGGTTCAAAAATAAATTTAATTAAAGAAAATATACCAGAAGAGACTATAGCCGTTACTGGTAATACAGTTATAGATGCACTGTTGTTGGTTAGAGACAAAGTTAATCTAAAGTCGGGTGAGCACTGGAAGGTTCTATTAAGTGATATATTGTATGAGCATATCATTGATAAAAAGCGTAAGCTGATTTTAATAACCGGGCACCGACGTGAAAATTTTGGTCAGGGTTTTCTTGATTTATGTTATGCAATTAAAGAAATTGCCGATAAGCATAGTGATTGGGATTTAGTTTATCCCGTACACTTAAACCCTAATGTTCAAAAGCCAGTTTATAAAATACTGCAGGGGTTGGAAAATGTTTTTTTGATTGAGCCTCAGGATTATGAGCCTTTTATATGGTTAATGGATAAAGCAGATGTAATTTTGACTGATTCGGGTGGTATTCAGGAGGAGGGGCCATCTCTAGGTAAACCAGTATTAGTAATGCGAGATGTAACTGAAAGACCAGAAGCAGTTGATGCAGGAACTGTAAAACTTGTTGGGACAGACAGGAATAAAATAATAAATGAAGTTGAAAAGTTACTGACTAATACAGCTAATTATCAATTAATGTCCAAAGCACATAACCCGTATGGTGATGGGGAATCAGCTGGAAGAATAAAGAAATATATTTTAAAAAGTAATGTGTAAACTGCTGGAAGAAAGGTGAATTACATAGATCATTCTGTGGTATATATTTTGAAATACCTAATTCTAAAAAACATCTTAAAAAGGACTCTATAGTGAGTCCTCTATATTGAGTTAGTGTATTTAATACTATCAATTCCTATGAAAGGATATCTCATATGTATGCCATGCTATGGTAGTATCAACTATTTAAGCTAGGAACAAATTATTAATGAGAAAATTATGATTATCTAATAAGCTTTTGTTGAACTCGATAGTTTAGGTCAAATACTGAATTCTTATTAGGATTTCATGATTTAGAATCCATCACAATTGTATGTGATTAATTTTATTAATCTATGTTACTAAAGAGGTGGATTAACAGGGATTAATTTTAAAAAGTATCAATTAATTATATTGAAATTATATTTACGTAAGCAGACGGCCAAAACAGGAGTTTTTGGTGCTGCAAACTTGGTAAAAGGATAAAAAATGTCATATAGCGATTTAAGAAAAAAATATGCCGTTGAGCAAAAACCGACTCAACCGCATTCCCCCCTCATGAAAAAATACTATTTTGGTATTGTTGCTGTTACTTATACATGTAATGCAAAATGTGACATGTGTTATTCATGGAAGAATCCAACAAAACGTTCAGAACAGATAACGGCAGAAGATTTGGAAAAACTACCATTTGTACCCGTGTATAACGTGACAGGTGGTGAAGCATTTGTTCGTCCAGATATTCAAGATCTCATTGAGGTGCTTCATGATAAATGTGATCGAATCGTGGTAAGCACGAATGGTGCATATACAGATAAAATAATTGACACAGTAGAGCGTTTTCCGAAAGTTGGCGTACGAGTAAGCTTGGAGGGTCTACAAAAAGCAAATGATGAAGTGCGCGGTATCGCAGGTGGTTTTGATGCAGGTTTAAGAACTATATTAAAGCTGTCCGAAATGGGGCATAAAGATATAGGATTCGGTACAACAATCTCTGATAAAAACTATAAAGATTTAATGTCAATGCATACTCTCGCAGAAAAAATGGGAGTTGAATTTGCAACGGCCTCGTTACACAACTCATTTTATTTTCATAAGATGGATAATGAGGTTGATCATCTGCCAGAAGTTATTGATGAAGTTAAAGATCTGGTCAAGCATCAGCTTAAAAGTAAACGTCCTAAGGACTGGTTTCGAGCATATTTTAATTTTGGTTTGGCAAATTACATGATAGGTAAACCCAGAATGTTACCATGTGAAATGGGTTTTAGTGCATTTTATGTTGATCCTTATGGGGATGTTCGCCCATGTAATGTATTAGATGAAAAAATGGGAAATATAAAAGAGCAAGCATGGGATGAATTATGGCATTCAGAGGAAGCATGTAGCGTTCGTAACAAAGTTCTATCGTGTGAAGAAAAATGCTGGATGACAGGTAGTGTTTTTCAGATGGTAAAAAAATATATTGGCACGCCAGGTAAATTTATACTCGATCATAAGCTTTTAGGTAAAAGCATAGATGATACATTTTCTAATTTTGGAGAGATGCCTGAAAAAATGCAGCATGGGCAGGAAATACATATTAAAGAATATAATTTTAAGAAGCCTGAGTCAGAAAGTGAGCGTCTGAGAAAAGTTAATAAAGGCTAAATGTGGAGGGTATAAATATTGATAACGGTGGCATGAAAATAAAATCGTTTTTAGTTTTTCTGTCAAATAATTAATAATGTCTGAATCAAAAGAGGTTAAGAAAGGGGGCGCACTTCGGTCTGTAGTGTGGACCTCATTAGCAAAGGGTGTGTCTCAGGCCCTAACCCTGATTACTACAATTATACTTGCAAGGATATTATCAGCTAATGATTTTGGCTTAATGGCCATGGCCATTGTTTATATGGGGCTAGTTGATAATATAATAGATTTTGGTTTTCTTTCGGCCATAATTCAACGTAAAGCTATTGACAAGGATTTGTTATCCAGTTGCTTCTGGTTTCTAGCTGTAATGGCTGTTCTTCTTTGGTCGATAACGTTTATCGCATCCCCAGTTATTGCTGGCTTCTTTGAAGAAGAACAGCTTATTAGTATAATTGGAGCTCTGAGTGTGGTTTTTTTGGCTGTTCCCAGTCAAATATTATCAAGAGGGATACTGGCAAGAGAGCTACAACTTGACTTAATTGCTAAAGTAGAGCTTTTTACATCAATTGTTAGGTTTTCTACGGCAATCTTACTAGCTTTAGAAAATTATGGAGTTTGGAGTTTGGTATATGCTTATATGGTAGAAAAGTTGATGTTGGCTATATTACTACCAGTGCTTGCTCGTTGGTACCCATCATTCACTTATGACTTTAGAAAAGTAAAACCATTGCTAGTATTTGGTACAAAAATTACAGGAAGTAGAATACTTTGGTATATCTATAATAGAATCGATTTTATTATTATAGGTCGTTTGTTAGGGGCTGAGGTTCTCGGGGTTTATTCTATAGCAAATCAGTTTGCAAAATCAATCTTACAGTTTGCTACAATAGCTTTTTATCGCGTTATTTTCCCACTCTATACTCGTTTGCAAGATGATACGTTGCAGTTAAAGAAAATGTTTCTGCGAACAAGTGTATTATTACTGACTTTAACGATGCCTCTTTTTTTAGGAATGGCTGCTGTCGCTGAATATATGATACCAGTGGTTTTAGGTGATGGTTGGGAAAATGCAATAATTGCATTACAGGTGTTATCGGTAGTTGCAGCCATGCAGGCTGTGTTGGGTCTTGGGCCTCAGTTGATAAATGCTGTAGGTAAGCCTGGTGTTAATATTTATTTGAATTTATTTAATGTCATTATTATGAGCGCAGGTTTTTATATTGGCGCGAAATTATCGGGTGTAAATGGTGTTTTGGTTGCCTGGTTAATTATAGTTCCAGTCCAGTATCTTTTGGTAATGAATTTAATTTCGAGAATTATAGAGTTACCTGTGATTGAATACGTTCGTCATCATTACCGAAGTGTCATAACTGGTGTAATGATGTTTCTTTTTGTTACATTAATGGACGATTTTTATAGCGAATGGTCAAATATCAATAAGTTAGTGGTATCAATTGGCTTAGGCGCTGGTTTTTATATTTTGATACAGTTCCTTATATGTCGCGAAATATTCAATGAATTAAAAGGTATGGTGTATAGGTTGGTAAAGGGTGAAGCATGACATACAGTAATGATAAATCGGCAAAAGATGCTCCGCTTTTGTCGATGTTACTTGCTATTTCAATTATTGTAATTGGTCCTATTGCTTTGTTCCTGATCATGACGCAGTGGAGCGACTCAGTTGCACGTCAGGTTGTTGCTGGTGCTGGTATAGTTGTGATATTGATTTTTTCTTTTATGCGAGAAAAATTATATGCTTTGATTATAGGTTTAATCTTTGTTTCACAGTTTTCCATCTCATTACATTCTATTCAGCTGTCTGAACCTGCATTGCTGCAAATATTTTTCATTGATTTTATATTAATTTTACTTGTCTGGACTTTAATAGAGAGAGGGGAACGTTGGCGCTTTGATAAAATAGCAATAATTTTCTCAACATTAATCGTGTGGCAGATTTTTTCAACAATATATTCAGCCCATGTAAACCAAAGTCAGTTATATATATTATGGCAAGTAAAATATCTAGTTGTATACCTGGTGTTCTCAAATATTGTACTGAATGAAAAAGTTATGCATAAAATTTTTATTGCCTGTATTGTTGCAGTAGGTGTGCAGGCCCTGATTGCATTGATACAGTTCCTTCACGGAGGGGTGATAGGTATTTCAATACTAGGCGAGCCGTCAGGAGATAGTTTATATTTTGTTAAGAACAGTTTAAGGGTTTTTGGAACGTTAGGAGGTGCAAATTCATTAGCTGGTTATTTGGCTATGCTGTTAGTTTTTCTAGTTCCATATGTGATTTTAAGAAAGAATTTGTTGCTTTATAGTGTTTTTGGACTAGGGAGTTTGACTTTATTGTTGAGTTTTTCAAGATCAGGTTGGCTAAGTCTATTCATGGGGGGGGTGATAGTTATATATCAACTTATTAGATTAAAGCGATTGAAATTTACAAGAATCATTTTAATAGGAACTATATCTAGTTTTGTTTTTATGATTATGGCTATGGTTTTCATGGATCGTATTACAGATAGATTTGAAGGAAGGCAGGCTAAGTCATCTGCTGAAACACGTATTACATTTGCGATACAAGCATGGGATGTAATTAATAAATATCCTCTTTTTGGTATTGGACCAGGTGTCTCAGAATATTTTGGCCGATGGAATGATAATAGCAAGTATTTAAAAGAAGCATTACCAGATGTTCATCTGGAGAATCAAGTTCACAATGGTCATCTCCAGATATGGATGGAGTCAGGTACTGTTGGGTTCATATTATGGATGGTTTTAGTCGTATTTATTATATTTGAATCGCTTATAAAGCGTGATAATAGATGTAATGGTTCTACATTGCAATTAATGCAGGTGGGTTCTGTAGCTGCTTCATTAGCAATAATGCTACATGTGACTTTTGGTACAGAAATTAATAACTATCGTATCATGATACTTTTTTGGGTATTTTTGGGGTTATCAAGAAACCTAAATATCGAATCACCTACAATAGATGATAATAAAACTGCAAAATATAAAGAAGTGCAAGAGAATAAGGTAGGGAAAAAATATGAAAGTGTTGTATACATCGGTAGAGATAGGAACTGAAGGTGCTAAAGTTCATATTGAAAGCTTTATAAGTGCTTTCAGAAACATTGGGAATGATGTGGTTGAAAACAGGATACATTTAGATCCTTTTTTAGACGATAAGAGTAAATGGTCACTATTAAAAAGAATATGGATTAAATCATACTGGATAAAGAAAAACTTAATCTATTTTTTTAGTTCGTGTAGGTTAATATTTAAAAATAAGCCTGATCTTTTGCTATATCGTTATTTGCAAAATCAACATTTTTTTATATCTGTTTTTGTGTTGTCATTAGTATATCCAATAGTACTTGAAATAAATGCTGTCAAATCGATTGAAGATCCACGCTCTGTTGGAAAAATCAGTAATTTCATAGATAAGTTAACAATAAAGTGTGCAAAAAAGTGTTTTGTTGTCTCTCAAAGAGTAAAGGATCATTTGGTGGATTATTTAGATGTGCCTCAAAATAAAATTACAGTTGTCGCCAATGGTGTGGATGTACATCGATTTAATGCAAATATATCGATAGATAGATCTAAAGATAAGCTTAATCTCGCTGGGCGATTTGTAATAGGTTTTGTTGGTAGTTTTAAGCCCTGGCACGGTATAGAAAACTTAATTCCCTTAATGAAGGCTTTAGTGGCTGACTATCCAGATCTAATACTTCTTGTTGTGGGAGATGCACCCGAGAGAGCAGCATATGTAGAAAAAGTGAAGGATGCGGGTTTATCAAAATATTTTATGTTTGCAGGGTATGTTCAGCATGAGGAAATACCTAATTATATTGCCGCAATGGATATAGCATTGTCACCTCATAAACATGATTATTTTAATAAAAGTGGTGGTTTTCATGGTTCACCATTAAAAATATTTGAATATATGGCTATGAGGAAAGCAATAATTGCTGCTCCTCTAGGGCAGATTAAAGACTTAATTATACCTGGTATTACTGGTGAACAAATATACGCAGAAGAGACGGAAAACTTAAAAAATGCTGTAATAAAAATGTATGAAAATGAAGAATATCGAACTTTATTAGGTGTAAATGCGCGTCAACTTGTAGAAGATAAATATACCTGGAAAATCAATGCTGAAAAAGTTCAAGAAATATGTGAAAGTGCATTAATTTGATTATTAGATTGTAAGTTTAATGAAGCTATTATTATGTCTGATATTATAAAAATTGTTATTTTGTTGCCTACATTAAATGTTGGAGGTGCTGAACGTTTAGTGCTAGAAGAGATGCGTTATTTAAAGCAGAGTAAATGCTTTAAACTTGAGGTTCATACAATTTTTGAAGCTGGAGCGTTAAAAGAAAAATTTGAGTCATTAGGGATAACTGTTTATGCGTGGGAAGCACCACATAGATCGATTAAAATGATCATAACTTATTTAAAAATAGTGAATTATTTAAGGCGACAGAATGTTAAAGTATTGCATACACACTTAGCAAGTTATATTGGGCCATGGGTTGGTTATTTAGCAGGAGTAAAGAAAAATATTATTACAGTGCATACTGACATAGTATTTAATTTTTTTAGACGTTTAGGAATTAAACGCTGTGATCTTGTGTTTGCCTGTGGCGAGAAAGTTAGGGATAACGTGGTAAATTTTGTTGCTCCTGAATATGTTCGTATACTTAATAATGCTACAAGCATACCAAATAAAACATTTGAGTATAAAAAGATTATTGAACATAAATATAATATTAAACCTGGGAATAGAATTCTTTTGTCATTTGGTCGATTGATTGAAGCTAAAGGATATGATGTTTTGATTGAATCATTTTATGAAGTTGTACAATCGTTGCCTGATGTGGTTCTTATAATAGGTGGTGATGGGCCTGAAAAAAATTTATTGCAAGGAAAAATTAATGAATATGGCTTACAGGATAAAGTGTATCTCATAGGTTTGGTTGATGATGTAAATTCTTTATATCAGTATGCAAGTGTGTATGTTAATTCATCTCGTTGGGAGGGGTTACCAATGACATTATTAGAAGCTATGGCTCATGAAAAAGCTATAGTAGCTACAAATGTCGGAGGAAATAGTGAGCTAGTGATAAACGGAAAAACAGGTGTTTTGGTTGACAATGTGAATAGTTTAGAAATAGCAGATGCAATATACAGTCTTTTAGACGATAAAAATAAATGTAAAGCGCTTTCTAAAGGTGCAAGTGATTTGTTTATGAAAAAATATAGTATTGAAGAGCACTGTAAAATCTTGGCACAGGAATATGCAATAAATAATTTATCATGAACAATAATACTACATCAAAAATACCCATGATATATATAGTCGGAAATTCACGTAGTGGAACGACATTGATATCACGCATATTAAGTAGACATCAAGATGTGTATGTACTTAACGAAACCCACTTTTATGATAGTCATTGGGATATCAGAAAGAATTTTTATTTATATGAGAAGGATGATCTCATAAAGATAATTAATCAAATGCTAACGATTGAAAGAAAAGGTATTTATAGAAAGTCAGAATATGAGGAGTATCCTAAGGATGCTGAAGAAATATATCAAAACTATAATAAATTAAATGTACATGATTATTCTAGTTTTATAATGGTTTTTATGAAAACTGTTGCGATTAGAAATAATAAAATAATACCAGGAGACCAAACACCACGTCATATATTTGTTATTAATGAGCTATTAAATCTTAATGAAAATAGCAAGTTTATTCATATGATTAGAGATCCTAGGGCTATCTCACTATCTCAAAAGAACAAATGGAAGGCATCTTTAAGAAGTAAGCAACCTAAGTTTGAGGTATGGCGAACGCGCATCAATTATCATCCAATCACTATGTCTTTATTGTGGAATAAAGTAATTGATGCTGGAAATCGTGCTCGATTGATGCATGGTTATGGCTGTATTAAATCAGTTAAGTTTGAAGAGTTGACATCAAATCCTGAAAATTGTGTTCGTGATGTATGTACCTTTTTGGGATTAAAATTCAATAAAAATATGTTAGATGTTGATGTTTCAATGTCCTCTAATACTGGAAATGTTGTAAAAGGAATAAATAGTAGTGTCGCGAATAAATGGGTTGAAGGGTTAACGTCAACCGAAATTCGTATTGTGGAGTTTATATGTGGTAGTAGAATGAAAAAAATTGGATATGAAAATAGTGGTGTGAATTTAAATCCGTTTACTTTAGTGTTTTATCTTGTGCTATGGCCAGTGCATATTGGTGTTGCTCTTTTGTTTAATCTTGGCCGTATGGGTAATCCTGTGAATTATTTAAAGAAGCGTATATTTGATTAAATATTTTACTGTGTGATATTAAATATTGAAATATATATAATTATTAAAGTGTGTGTATTATATGAGAATAATAACAGTCAATAGAAATTACTTTGTAACAGGCGGCCCTGAAAAATATTTTTTTTCATTGCGTGATTATTTGCCTGATGTTGAATTCATTCCATTTTGTGTGCGCTTTTCACAGAATAAAGAGACAGGTTACAGTAAATATTTTGTTGATCCTCCCGGGGGGCAGGATAATGTTTATTTCAAAGATTTTAAAATGTCGGCGACTCAAAAACTGGCATACGCAGCTAAGAGTATATATTCACTTGAAGCGAAGCATAATTTAGAAGCATTAATTAATGATACCAAGCCCGATGTGGCTTTCTTTCTTAATGCTGTATATTTTACTGATAGTATTATTGATGCATGTAAAAACAATAATATACCCATTGTATGGAGATTGTCCGATTACAATAAAATTTGTGCAAATTATCTAATGCTTAGAGATGGTCAGGTATGTGACGACTGTATTGATAAGGGAATTAAAGAAGGCGTTCGCAATCGTTGTGGCGGTTATCAAAGATCTATGAGTGCGGCCCTTGTTAAATATGCGAGTATGCAGTTGTCACGGATACGAAACTTATATGAGCATGTTAATTATTTTGTTACGCCCTCTGCCTTTATGCGTGAAAAAATGATACAAGGCGGTTTTCCGGCTGAAAAACTTGTCCATATACCTACTTTTGCAAACATACCTGAAATGGATATTAAGCCACTGCCAAAGGTACCAAATATTCTTTATGTTGGTCGGCTTAGTGCCGAGAAAGGTGTTGAGACATTGCTTGATTCTTTTGCATTGATCAGGGATAAAGAGGCCACGCTGTCAATAATAGGTGATTGTAGTTCTGAATATGCACAAGCATTGATTGACTCTGTACCAGATACGCTTAAATCTAGGGTGAACTTTCATGGTTTTGTAGCAATGGACGAGGTAGCGAAATTTTACGATGAGTGTTCATTTTTTGTTCTTCCATCATTATGTTATGAGAACCTTCCGAATGTCATCTTAGAAGGTATGTCCCACGGCCGTCCCGCTTTAGTTTCGAGATTGGGTAGCATGATTGAAACAGTAATAGACGGAAAAACTGGCTATCATTTTGAAGCTGGCAATGCTCAGGATCTTGCCGTAAAAATTGATTCATTACTTGCAAATTATGACGGATTAAAAGATATAGGTAAAATGGCTAAGGAGTATGTTTTAGAAACACACAACCCAGAGAAGCATGTTGTTAAAATTAGATCCTTATTCGATGAATGTGCTTCGATTCAAAAATAGATTTATCACTGGCCACAAATTAATGCAAGCAATATTACTTGTAGTATTTATGTTGGTCTCTTTGACTGGGTTTGCTCAAATACCCCGAGAAATCATACAGGATGAATTAAGACTCATACAAGATACTAATAGTCATAAGATTAGTCTTTATTATAAGGATAAACTTGTTGCACGTAATATTGGAGTCTTTGAGGTTTATAATTGGAATGGATTTAAACGCACTAGAGTGTATCGCGGGCCGCACTATCGTTTCATGAAAAAGATTAGCGATAATATTTTTTTTTATGAAGCGACTGATGTCAAAGGAATGCTTGATTTTAAGCTGAGGATTTCATTAAAACCAGGAAATATATTGCAATTAAAACTGCGCATGCGAACTTTAGATAAGTGGCCAACGGGTATGCAGTTTAATCTCGCTAAGCTAGTTCCTGACTGGTTGCAAGGCGCTAAAGTCAAAGGTGAGCTCTCAGATGATGTTTATCCAAATTTACCAGTTCAAGCAGTAGATATGGATGATAGGTATTTGCTATCGAACTTAAGTTTTGTAGACTTCCAATCGATGTTCTATGATATGAATGTGGTTGATATAAATGAACAAAAATCTATTTCACTTGCTGACTTTAGAAACATACCCTGGGATAAAACCAAGTCATTTTTGCTCTACACTAGCAAAAAGGCATTTATACCCGGTGTTTGGTATAAGTTTGAATTTGAAATTAAAATAAACCAACCGTCCTTGCAATTTGACTCTACATCGAATGCAGCGCTTACAAAAAATAGTGTTGTCGAGAGTAGGAGTCACGCTAGTTTAAAAGTATTTAAAACTGATTCAAAGAATAATAAGAATGATTATATTTTGTCTAATTCAGAAAACTTGTATTTAAAGAGTAGTGATCAATATATAAACAATATTAATAATATGGTCGAATTGTTATTGGGTGTTGAAACTGTTAAAAAACATTGGATAGAACGTGATGAATTAACAAGAGGTATTTTTCTAAATTGTTCTGATATCAATAATCAAAAGATTCGAAGTGATGGCTTTAAGCTTTCAGTTACAAATAAAATTATTGAAATTATCGCTAGGGATATAAATGGGTGTTTTAATGCTATTAAGTCCTTGCCTAATTTAATGAAAATAAAAAATGATAAACGTGTTGTACCGGAAATAAATATTATTGATGAACCAGACATAAATGTGCGGGGACAAGTTATTCGCCTTTCAGCAGCAAAAATAAATGATGTTGATATATTCAAAAGATATATAGATTCACTTGTTAAAGCTAAGGCAAATACTGTTGTAATATATCATCCTCCTGAACATGTCGCGCTTCTTAAAAACTATGTACATGATTCAAAATGGTGGTCTCGTGATCAATTGATCGAAGTGATCTCTTATGCTAAACAACTGGGCTTAAATGTAATCCCTGGTATGTTGTCTAAATATAAAGCTAAGTATTTTTCTGGTCTTGTTTCACCGAAGAGCAATATTTACTGTATAAATAATAAACGATCCTATGATATGGTTTTTTCGCTCTACGATGTATTAATTGACATATATCAGCCAAAAGAAATGCTAATAGGTCATGATGAAATTAAGAATATTGGATCATGTGTAAATAATAAGTTGTCGGGTGCGGATCTGTTTTCCAAAGATATTAATGTTTTACATGAGTGGTTAACTCAAAGAAAAATCAAAGTTTTAATGTGGGGTGATATGCTGCTTAATCACTCAAAATGGAATGATATTGTAGGCTCTGCCAATTCTAATAACCCAGTATATAATTCGGGTAATACGCATGAAGCAATCGATAGAATTCCTAAGGATATTGTTATACTCGATTGGCATTATCAGGTTAAACCTGATTACAGAAGTATTAAATATTTTATAGATAAAGGTTTTAAAGTATGGGGTGTGTCATGGTATAAGCCACAGAATGCAGTTAATATGGCAAAAAGTATTGATAAATATGGTGCAGATGGTTTGCTAGGATCTGATTGGGGTTTTTGGAATACTTTGAGTCCTGGGGCTACGAGTTTATATCCACTTTTTTCAGGTTGGAATCTTAGTACCCAAGTACTTTCAAATGGCGAATCAGCAGTATCTAGTTTTGCAGCTGATTTACGTAAACCAATACCACAACAGAATTTTATTCCTGTTGAGTTAAATAACGTAAATGAGACTGTATGGGACACTACTCCGGGTGATGGAGTTGGTTTTTTTGATCAGGGAGCTGGACTTGATTTTAGGTTCTTTCCAGTAGGGAGTGTGTCTTTCAATGAGATGTCCTTTAAAATTTTAGACTCGCAAAAAGGCAAGAAGAACAATATTATTGTTGTAGGTAATGGTGTTCGAAATGATAAGAATTTAATTGATACTTTTGATATTCCGTTAAACGGTATTAAAGCAAGGAAAATTGCATTTTTACATACAATGTATGTAGAGACACCTAATGTCTATTTAAAAAAGATAGGTAAATATGTTGTAAATTATTCGGATGAAAGCTCTCATAGTATTGATTTATATGAGAACTACAATATAACTGACGTAAGGTCTTCACCAGGGTTACGAAAAAACGTTTGGGGGTTTACCATTGGAAATAATCAACTAGTTGGTTCATATTTGCCCTGGCAAGGTCGATCTTTATCAGGTATCCCTCTGAATATTCAAAATTTTTTATGGAAAAATCCATATCCGAATAAAAATATAAAATCAATTAAGGTTGTTGCTTCAAATAGTAAACAACATCGTAAAATTGCACTTATAGCGCTATCTTATGAGAAATATGAATAGCAGCAGTTATCAATAATTATAAATTATGTACTTAAATGTAAGAGTATAAAAATAAATATGAAAATCATTTTTATTGCAGTTAAAGGCATTCCAATTGGTGGTGGTATAGAAAAGTATACTGAAGAAATTGGTTCTCGACTTGTTGAACGTGGTCATGAAGTTATAATCTATTGTTCTCGTCATTACGGTACTAAAAGCTGTGACTATAGAGGAATGCGCTTAATAGCCTTACCTTGCCTGAATTCACGCAGCTTACAAAAGCTATCGTTGGCTCTGATGGCGAGTCTGCATCAACTTTCTTTACGCAAAGTTGATATTGCCCATTATCATGCAATTGGACCATCTGTGTTTTGTTTTATGTCACGTTTGATTGGGCGTAAGACTGTGGTTCAAAGTCATGGCCATGAGTGGATGCGTGCGAAGTGGGGACGGGCAGGTAAAATATTTTTTAAACTTACAGAATATGCCGCAATGTATTTTCCACATGGTGTTACTGCTGTTTCAAAAGAACTTAAGAGTTATTATGAAAATCGTTATCATCGTAATGTTACTTATATACCAACAGGTATAACTCCTACAGAAAAGGTTTTACCTGATAATATAAAGAAATATGGATTGGAAGGGAACGATTATATTCTTTTTGCTGCAAGACATGTAGCAGAGAAAGGTGCACATTACCTTATCGATGCTTATCAAAAGATTAACACCGATAAAAAGCTTGTAATTGCCGGTGATGCTCAACACGAAGAAAAATACAAAGCGTTATTACGAGTTAAAGCAAATAATAATCCTAATATTCTGTTCCCAGGTTTCGTACAGGGAGATTTATTAGCTGAGCTTTTTAGTAATGCTTACATCTATGTCTTACCTTCTGAGATAGAAGGTCTACCAATTTCATTGTTGGAAGCCATGAGTTATGGTAGTTGTTGTGTGGTTAGTGATATACCGGAGAATCAGGAGGCACTTGGTGATTGTGGGTATTTATTCAAAAATAAGGATGTTGATGATTTACAGCGATGTCTTAAAGAGTTATTGGATAATGAGGAACTAACTGAATCAAAAAAAGTGCAAGCAAAAAACAGAGTAGAAGCAGATTTTACCTGGGATTTAGTTACAGATGAATTTGAATCTTTTTACAATAAGTTAATCAGAGACTGATTATCTTAAGTTTTGTATGTAATTAACTATTCCAGTTGAATACGTAACAAAAAATATTAATAAATTAGAATCATGTTTGATATACTCATAAAAAAAAATTACTTTATTTGGTTTATTAGGTGTACCTAATATTGGGATTAAAAGCTCAGGTGATAATGGATGAATGTTGAAGAAATAGATTGTAAATCGGTTTGGAAAATCACACCCGCACACTGGGTAATGATTATTGTAACTGCTTTGATAACAGGGTTCATATTTCAAGGATCTATCACTGATTTACTTATGAACTGGGAAAGAGAGGAATATAGCCATGGTTATTTGATTCCTCTGATTTCTCTATTTATGATTTGGCAACAAAAAGACAAGCTTGAAGAGATGTCATTTAATGGCTCTTGGCTTGGTATTGTGCTGGTCTTATTCGGCTTGATATTATTTATAGCTGGGTCTCTAGGTGCTGTTGTTATTGTCATCTCTTATGGTTTTGTTAGTGTCATTTTTGGTTTGTTTTTAGCATATACAGGTATCAAGGCTTATAAACTAATAATAATGCCTCTTGTATTGCTTTTATTCATGATTCCTTTGCCATCCTTTTTATATGGTGGATTGTCGTCTGAGTTACAGTTGATTTCGTCTCAAATTGGCGTGTTTATTATTCGCCTATTTGACATATCCGTGTACCTTGAAGGAAATGTAATTGATCTCGGCGTATATAAGCTCCAGGTTGTTGAAGCCTGTAGTGGTTTACGTTATTTATTTCCATTGATGACGTTAGGGTTTATAGCGGCTTACTTCTTTAAAGTTGAGATGTGGAAGCGAGTTGTTCTTTTTCTTTCAACTATACCTATAACGGTATTAATGAATAGTATCAGAATTGGCCTGATTGGTATCACCGTAGAGTACTGGGGAATCAAGATGGCTGAAGGAATACTTCATGACTTTGAAGGTTGGGTCGTTTTTATGGGGTGCACAGCATTTCTTGTATTCGAAATGTTCATTTTGGTTAAAATCGGTAAGGAGAAGCGCACCATGATGGATGTGTTTGGTGTTGAAATGCCTATGCCGACACCAGAGTCTGCACAAGTTAAAACTCGTCATATACCTGCGCCATTCATCGTAGCTTTCATTATATTAGTGATTAACACTTTAGTGGTTATAAATTTACCTGAAAGAATTGATGTGGTTCCCGAAAGAAAAATATTTGCTGACTTTCCTATGAAATTTGAAGGTGTGCAGGGAAAAACATCAAAAATGGAGCAAATTTATGTTGATGTTTTAAGGTTTGATGACTACATCATGGCTGATTATTTAGTTGAAAATAATTCGGCCGGAATCAACCTCTATGCTGCTTATTATAATATCCAAAGATCAACTAAAGTTCCACATTCACCAAAGAGATGTATACCAGGCGGGGGTTGGCGAATTTCTAGTTTAACCCAGCATCAGGTTGATGATATTAAAGTTTCCGGTGTTCCACTTGTAGTCAACCGTTTATTAATTAGACGAGGTGAAGAGAGGCAAATTGTTTATTACTGGTTCCAGCAGCGTGGACGGGTTATGACCAGTGAATATTTTGTGAAATGGTACTTGCTACTTGATTCTATAGGTATAAATCGTACTGACGGTGCTCTTGTAAGATTAACTACACTGTTAAAACCAGGTGAAGATGAATCTGTAGCGGATAAGCGATTAGAGGCCTTTTCTCAAAAAATCGCTCCTATTCTTCCTGAGTATATTCCAGGAAAGTAAAAATAAAGTAGATTAAATGCTGTATATTTTTGCTTTTATCGTTTCACTTGTTGTAACTATGATTTTAATCCCGCCCATTATGAAATGGGCGGATAAAATAGGTGCCATCGACATCCCTGATGCACGCAAAGTGCATACACAGGCTGTGCCCCGGGTTGGGGGTATTGCGATGGTCGTGGGTAGTGTTTTTTCGATTGTTCTTCTTGCGGACTTAAATCAGCAATACATTTCAATACTGGTGGCTTTTCTGGTTATCTGGGGCTTTGGTTTGTGGGATGACAAGAATGATCTCAATTATAAAATAAAATTCCTGGGCCAACTACTGGCGGTGGTCATTGTTGTGATCTGGGGTGATGTTGTTGTCCGCTCCTTTCCGTTTGTCGAAGGGGCACTTCCTGATTATCTGGCTATTCCCCTCACTATTTTTGCACTGGTTGGCATAACGAATGCCATTAATTTATCCGATGGACTGGATGGTCTTGCGGGGGGCACATCCCTGATTACCATCAGCATTATTGGGCTGCTTGCCTTTGATGCCAACGGTGAAATGGTGGTGATCATGGCCATGGCGATTGCCGGCTCTATTTTAGGTTTTTTAAGGCATAACACCCATCCAGCCCGGTTGTTTATGGGGGATACGGGAAGTCAGTTTCTGGGCTTCAGTCTTGGGGTGCTGGTGATCGTTTTAAGTCAGTCGGTTAACCCTGCAATGAGCCCGCTTATTCCCCTGTTTATACTGGGGCTGCCGATTTTAGATACCATGGCGGTAATGGGGCAGCGTATTTATGAAGGGCGTTCGCCTTTCTCACCGGATAAAAATCATATACACCACAAATTACTCAATATAGGCTTTGATCATTATGAAGCGGTATTTATTATTTATCTGGTGCAAAGCGTCTTAATATCAGTTGCGTATTTTATGATGTATGAGTTAGATGCATTGTTGCTGCTTATCTACATTGGTATGAGTATTTGTGTTTTTGGTGCGTTTAACCTCGCACGTATAAGAAACTGGAGTTTTCACACAAAGGAAGAAATTGAAGTAACGACCCTAAGGCAGATCGTGCAGTACCTCAGAAGCAAAGGCCTATTAACTACGATGCCAGCGCAGTTTATGACATTCGTCGTGCCGCTATTGTTTGTTTTAGCCTTTGTATTTGCGGAGCATGTCAATACTGATATGGCTGTATTGGCGTTATTGTTACTGGTTATATTAGTGTTCGCCAGTAGTTTCAAATTAAAAGCATCAGATATGCTGGAAAAAGCAGTGGTTTACATTGTTTCAGTAATGGCGGTGTACCTGATGCCGCTAAGCGATTCAAATATAGAATACTCATATATTATAAATTACTTATACATACTGGTTGCCCTGGCATTCGCTCTTCGGGTGCGATTCTGCCGTGACAAAACCTTTCAAATTACGCCCCTGGATTATCTGGTGATAATTTTGGTCATAATTGTGCCAAATCTCCCAGAAGCACATTTGGAGGATAGCGGAATAGGTGAAATGGCTGTAAAGTTAGTGGTTCTGTTTTATGCTAGCGAAGCCATTATGGGGCTTAAAGCAAGAAGCTGGGATATAATGCGCTTAGGCACAATCATGGCATTATTAGTGGTTGTTTTTAGAGGCTTTTAGATCTCAGTTATTTCCCTATTTGTTAAGGGTGTTTGCAATTTAAATACATTATCATAATAAAATAACCAGAATTGCGAATATTATTTTAAATATAAAATGTTAGAGGAAACTTAATGAAGTCTTTTATTTCAGGGTTAACAAAATTTTCAGCGGTATCTATTCTGGTGTTCTCACTGTTAGCATGTGGCGGTGCGGAAGAGCGTAAAGCTAAGTATTTAGAGAAAGGTAAGGCTTATTTAGAAGAGAATAATTTAGATAAAGCAAAAATTGAATTTAAGAACGTTTTGCAGATAGATCCTAAGTTTGCTGAAGCCTATTATTATATGGGGTTGTTGGAAGAGAAGAATAAAGAGCTTGGTAAATCTTTATCTAATTACGTTAAAGCAATCGAATTTAATCCAGATTTTAATGATGCAAAAGTTAAGTTAGCTAAAATTTATACAATTGCTGGTACTACAGATTATATTGAAAAAGCAAAAAAATTATTAGATGAAGTCAAAATATCCGATCCAGGAAATAGTGAGGCTGAATATATTTCCGCAACCATAATGTATAAATTGGGTTCGAAACAAAAAGCAGTAGAAAAACTGAAAAAAGTTATCGCACAAGACAATCATGTTGTAGAGGCCGTCAGCCTTCTAGCCGCTTTTTATACGGCACAAAACAAAGAGGTAGAAGCTAGAAATATACTCATTAAAGGAACTAAAGATAATCCTGAAAATGTTCCACTTAGGCTTATGCTAGCTAGACTTTTAGCAAAGAATAAAAATTTCTCAGATGCAGAAAAGTATATAAAAGAGGCATTATTAATTGATCCGGAAGATTACGCTTTGCAGTTTGCCTTGGCATCTTTTTACGTAACGTCTAATCAAATTGATAAAGCAGAAAAAGTTTTACGTGAAGCGATTGCACAGGATGATGAGGATGCTAAGCGCTATCTGGTGCTTATAGAAATGTTATCATCACGCAAAAGTTTGAAAAAAGCTGAAGAAGAATTTAAAGCTGCCATTCGTAATAAGCCTGAATTGTTTGATCTTAAATTTGCACAAGTAAAGTTTTATGAAAAAATTGGCAAGCGTGGTGATGCAAAAAAAGTACTTAAAGAAATTATTTCTGACAGGAAATATGATAAAGAAGGTATAGATGCAAGAAATGTTCTAGCCAGACTTTTACTTGAAGAGGGTGACACGGTTGGAGCTCGAAAATACGTAAATCAGGTGATTGCTGAGTACCCTAATGATAATGATGCTGTATTAATTATTAGCAAACTAGCACTTGCTAATCTTGACCCTGTTACAGCAATAAATGGTTTACGAACTATTGTGAAAAATGCACCAAAAAATGCAGAAGCCTCTTTGTTGCTTGCTCAAGCCCATGAGTTAAATAATGAAAGCTCCCTGGCAGAAAATGAGCTTAGAAAATCAATAGAATCAAATCCGATACATGAACAGGTGCATGTGAACTATGCTAAGTATCTGGCAAGTAAAGGGCGTTTAGATGAGTCTATAAATGTTGTTGATAAGGCATTGACTTATTTTAAAGATAGCTACAACTTGATGAGTATCAAGTTGAAAATACTTGTATCTCAAGGAAAAGAGTCGGAAGCCTTTGCGTTATTAAACTTAATGGAGCAAACAAACCCTGCTAAGGCGGAAGTAAATATTGCCAGGGGACAATATTTACTGTCTAAGAAGGATATATCAAAAGCTATTGCACAATTTGAAATGGCATATAAAAAGTCAACAAATAAATTTGAGCCTATGCAGTTGATTGTAAAGGCTCATATGGTAAATAAAAAACCGGATGAAGCTATTGAACGATTGCAGAAAAATCTTGATAAGAAACCAGATGATGCAATTTCTAATTTGTTGATGGGGCAAATTTTATTAACACAGAAAAAAAATTCCGAAGCACGTAATAAATTCATGAAATCTTCTAAATCTGCAGAGAATTGGTTTCTGCCATATACGGGATTGGCTAATACTTATCTGATAGAAAATAATATTGATAAAGCGCTTTCTGTATATAAGGATGCAGAAAGTAAACTTAAGAATAAAGTGCCAGCACAAATGCAAATTGCTGCCATATATGAGCAAAAGCAAAATTATGCGGCAGCAATGAAAGTCTATCAAAGAATATTGTCTGAAAACTCAGGTAATAAATTAGCCACTAATAATTACGCCTCTTTGCTATTAGATTATGGTGAAGCATCTGATTTATCCAAAGCTCTGGAGCTATCAAAAAGTTTTGAAAAGTTACCTCAACCAGCCTTACAAGATACCTTAGGATGGGCATACGCTAAAACAGGTGACAGTGCTAAAGCAATAGAAATATTAAAACCCATCGTAGAAAAAGCACCTAAAATTGCCGTGTTCAGGTACCACCTGGGATATGCCTTATATGAAATGGGAGATAAAGCTGCAGCTAAATCGCATTTGGAAATTGCTTCGTCCAGTGAACAAAACTTTCCAGGAAAAGATAAAGCTACCGAGTTATTAAAAAACATGTGAATTGGCTAACAGGTATTAATTATTCAGTAGATTAATATATTATCGAACCTGCAATAAAAATAATAATAAATGCAGGTGTTAAAAGTGTCTGGCACACGCGCATCAGGTTTTAGAGTGCGTTATCTGAGCGTTCGTGCATTATATTAATAATGCGGCAGTACTTTTTGATACTTTAAAAAAATCTAGTGTCTTGCACTATGATTAATATTACAAATGGAAACGCAGATTAATTAATGATAATTGAAATCATCAGTTTTGGTATTTCAACCGTTCTATTTCTTATATTAGGGCTGGTTATGTTGACGGGCAGGCGTGATAACCTGCCCAAACTGATGTTGGCTGTGGCCGCTCTGGCCAGTGCTATCTGGTCCGGCTCAGTAACTTATCAGGCCGCCTATGGCAGTGCAATAAACACCTCTTATTTACTCGAATCTACTTTGTTACTGGAATTATTCCGTTCGCTCGCCTGGTTCGCCTTTTTGCTGGTTATGCTGCGCACTGCGTACAAATCCACTGATAAGGTTAACAGACACTTTAAAATTACCTTTGCAGGTTTAAGCGTATTTGTGATCGGTTTGATGCTACTGGTATTGTATCGTGTATCCGGCGGTTCAATGTTTCAGTTCATTGCGGGTAATGATGTTTTAATCGGTCACCTGTTAATATCAATTGGTGGAATTGTAATGGTAGAGCAGCTTTACCGGAACACTGCTGATGAACATAGTTGGGCCCTGAAATATTTATGGATTGCCATCGGAGGTATGTTTGCCTATGACTTCTACCTTTATTCTGATGCCTTTCTTTTTCAGCGAATCGATAACGAATTATGGAACGCCCGTGGTTTTATCCACGCAATGGTAGTGCCGTTAATTGCGGTGGCAATAAAGCGTGAAATGCAATGGTCCCTCGGCGAAGACTCGATTGATATTTTTCTCTCCCGGCGCATGGTCTTTCATACCACATCATTATTGGCCGCGGGTGCTTATCTGATTTTAATTGGCTTTGGTGGATACTACGTCCGTGATATGGGGGGAGAGTGGGGCGTAGTCGCCCAGGCAACATTCCTGTTTGCTGCGGTGATGACACTAGCGGTGCTTTTTTTCTCCGGCAAAATTCGAGCCCGTTTAAGAGTCGCTATCGATAAACACTTTTTTCACTATAAGTACGATTACCGAGATGAATGGTTACGTATAATCCGTACATTATCATCTGAAGCGAGTTCGTCAAATAGCTTGCATTTGCGTGCCATTCGATCTCTGGCACAAATAATTGATAGTCCTGGTGGTCTGTTAATGTTGGAAAGAGATAATGGCTGCTTTGAATCTGACGAACGCTGGATGTATCCGGGTGTTAATATACGTGAAACAGAAGACTCCCCCTTTATTAAATATCTTGCGGAGCAACAGTTTGTACTTAACCTGGATGAATATAAAAATGATCCTGAAATGTATACTCGGCTCGGAGAACTGGAGATACCCAACTGGTTAAGCACTAATAAAAAGGCCTGGTTAGTGGTGCCCTTAATGCTGCAGGATCATTTAATGGGGTTTGTTGTATTATTGCGCTCGCCTGCACATGAAAGTTTTTATAACTGGGAAGACAGTGATTTACTAAAAACGGCGGGGCGCCAGGCAGCCAGTCATCTCGCGCAATACGAGGCAGCGCAGGCGCTTGTGAGTGCAAAACGATTTGAAGAAGTCAATAAATTATCCGCCTTTATCGTGCATGATATTAAAAATATGGTGGGCCAGCTTTCTATGGTGGTTTCAAATGCGGCCAAACATAAAAATAATCCCATGTTTATTGATGATGCTATTATCACGGTTGAAAATTCAGTAAATAAAATGAACAGATTATTGATGCGCTTACGTGATGGAGGTGAGGGAGATCAGTTTTCATCGATATGTTTATGTGAGTTACTTGAAGAAAGCTTACGTAATTGTTCTAAGGCCGGTGTTTTGCCCATTCCCGTATTAAATTGTCTTAACCAGAATGTAATGGTCACGGCTGATAAAGATCGCATGTCAGCAAACCTTGCTCATATAATTCAAAATGCTCAGGATGCTACTGATGAATCTGGAAGTGTCACGGTAAGGTTACGTGTTAGGGGTGAGTTTGCAATTGTTGAGGTTGAAGATACGGGCGTCGGTATGGATGAAGCATTTATACATGATAAATTGTTTTTGCCATTCGAATCAACTAAAGGCACTATGGGAATTGGCGTATTTCAGGCACGTGAATATGTGCATAAGCTGGGTGGGCATTTAGATGTTGAAAGTGTTTTAGGTAAGGGCAGTATTTTTAGATTACATATTCCGCTAAGTACGTCTTTGGAAGTTAATGCTGATCCACAGGTTGTTCTTTTAAGTGAACGGAAAAAAAGCTAATCGATAATTCTAGGTGCATAAATACAAATAGTTATTTGATTGTCATAATAAGCCAGAACGTTAACTAAAAGTATTCGATTTCAGTGTTTTTGATACATTTATTCTCATCGAGTTAATTAATAAAATATAAGTTTTTACTCTGCTAACTAGCCGACAAATAGCGTAAAAAAGCGTCACTTTGACCTTGCTTAGTCAAAAAAACTATTGCAGAATCAGAGCTCAATAAAAATGTAGATAGCGGTAGAAATGGAAAATAACAAAAAAATTCTAGTTGTCGAAGATGATCCGGGTTTACAGAAACAAATGAAATGGAGTTTCGAAGATTTCGAAGTTTTTATTGCGGGAGATCGAAAAGAAGCACTTAAAATTCTTACCAAAGAACACCCATCAGTCGTTACCGTTGATTTAGGGTTACCCCCCGATCCGGAAGGTTCTACCGAAGGGCTGGCGACTGTCGAAGAGATATTGTCTGTGGCTCCCAATACCAAAGTCATCGTGGTTAGTGGTAATGACGAACGTTCAAACGCCGTACAGGCTGTTGCCTCCGGTGCCTATGATTTTTATCAGAAGCCAATCGATTCTGAATTATTAAACCAGATTGTCACCCGTGCTTATCATGTATACGAGTTGGAAGAAGATAATCGCCGGCTTACTATGGAGCATACTGATGCACCTATGGATGGCATGATTTCAAATAGTCCACAGATGCAAACGGTATGTCATCGGATTGAAAAAGTAGCTCCCTCAGATGCGACGGTTTTACTACTCGGTGATAGTGGTACCGGTAAAGAGGTGTGTGCCAGGGCGCTGCATGGTAAAAATCCATCTATAACCGGTCGTTTTGTTGCTATTAATTGTGCAGCAATACCTGAAAACCTGCTAGAAAGCGAATTATTTGGCTATGAAAAAGGCGCATTCACCGGGGCAACTAAAACCACACCGGGAAAAATAGAATATGCGGAAGGTGGTACATTATTTTTAGATGAAATGGGTGAATTACCCATGCCGCTGCAGGCAAAATTGTTACGTTTTTTACAGGAGCGGGTTGTTGAGCGTATTGGTGGGCGCGAAGAAATAGCGGTAAATGTTCGGGTTATCTGTGCAACACACCAGGACCTTGAAGATAAAATTGCAAAGAAAGAATTCAGAGAAGATTTATTCTATCGAATTAACGAGATTCCAATAAATATACCGCCCTTAAAAGACAGAGAGGGCGATGCAATTCTACTAGCACGTACTTTTTTCGATCAGATGATCAAAGATCAAAATAAAAAACTGAAAGGCTTTACCAAAGACGCGCTATCCTCAATCGAGGCTCATAAGTGGCCAGGTAATGTGCGTGAGCTAAAAAACAGAATAAAGCGCGCTGTAGTTATGGCTGATGGCAAGCAAATTACATCTGCCGATTTAGAATTAAAACCCTCTGATGAAACTGGAGAAATTAATTCATTCGACTTGCGTGAAGTGCGTGAGGCTGCGGAACGCCAGGTAATAACTAAGGCATTAAATCATACTAATGGAAAAGTTTCTCCTGCAGCAGAGTTGCTAGGAGTTAGTCGGCCGACACTTTATGATTTGATGCAGAAGCTTGATATCAATATATAGTACATTTACATGCTGTACAAGTTAACTACTAAATAATTATACTGTTCAGTATTTTACAAAGGAGTGTGAAATTGCAATAAAAAAAATGAAAACGGCTAGTTCTGTCTCTATGTTGATTTTCCTGCGGATATAAAATATTTAAATAAAGCAGTTGTTTAATTAACTAATTATTTGATTTATATTGGAATTAAACTAATCGTATGAAGCTTCTTGCTCTAGCATAGAGTGGCTATGCACACTTACAATTGTGTTAAATGTAATTGTCTCTAAATTAAGTTATTTAAATACAGTAAGAATATTGTATTTGATAATGCATGAATCCCAATAACTAAAAATAAATTGTTTGTTTTTAGATAGAGCCATCCGAATAATAAAGAAGGAAAAAAAACACTGAGACCAAACCATCCCTGTGTTGGTAAATGCAATAGACTAAAAGCCAGTGACGTTAGTGTATTCGCTTGCCATGAGCTTTTTAATATCTGTTTTATTCTTACTAGAAAATAGCCTCGAAAAAACCATTCTTCGGGTAAGGCCGCAAGCAATAATGACGAAATTATTAATTGCCATTTTTCTAAATTTAATACTAGCAAAATAATAATTAATATATATACCAGACAAACTGATATAGAAATTTTTCTCAGAGATAAATCTGGTTTTTTCCATTTAGAATCTACAAATGGAAAAAATAACATTAATAATACAATGGTATAGGTGTATGGGCCTTCAACTTCAAATAGGGAGAATATTGATAGAATTAAAAGTGAAAATAAAATATAGAAATAATTATGTTCCATAAGCAAAAAAAGACGTAGGCAACTGCCTACGCCTCATAAACTGCAATGGTTTTATTAAACTTGCTTTCTACGAATTACCAGGCCTAGCCATACCACAAAGCTAAGTAATAGCACCCAGTCTGCTCGTTGCATCAGGTTAAGCGTGTTACCCGACATGCTACAGCCATCAGTCGAGCTTGGCGGTGTGTTTGGTGACCCCGCAAGCAACAGGCCACCTGGGTCAACAATAGTGCCATTGGCCAGGCCATCTGCATCATTTGGACCACCATCAGTTATGCGCATAAATACACATTCATCTCCTTCAGTAAGGCTTGAATTAAAAGTGCCTGCCTGCGTTTGGCACATTCCACTACTTGTTGACGCAGAACCTATCTGGTCACCATTAGTTCTATCAAAGTTTTGCCACTTGCCATTAATTAGTTTACGAAAAACCAGACCAGTCTCAATAGGTTTACTTAACTTGTAGACAATATTAGCATAGCCACCTATTTCAACTTCACTGATGGTATAGTCTACACAGCCGCCAAAACATTGCTCGCCATTATCGGGATTGACTCTAGGATCTGTCACGCCAATATCTGCAACGCTAAGGCCAGTACCTGTAGTATTGTTAACTGAATTAGCGGTTTCACCAGGCTCTACAATGAACACATTGCCTTCAACATTTCCATCACAATCGCCAGCAGCAATATTCTCTACTGTGTAAAGCGTTGTGGAGTCGTTACAGCCAAATACAGGAAGCTCAGCTAATATTTCACCTTCCAGGTGTATTCGATAGTTTACACCACCGAAATTGGATAGGTCACCTTCTGGAACAATTGCCCTGTAATCCAGAGCGTATCTATCACCAATAGAGCAGTCGGCCTCGGGTGGTTGTTCATTAGCACCGGCAGTACAGGTTAAACTCGCAATGCCATTGCTTGGACCTTCAGACAGGTTTATAGAGGGAATCGCTGCCCAGCCAACATTCCAGCCGCTAAAATCAAGAGTGGCTGTGCCATCTCCGGTACCGCTGAGAACTAAAACATCAGAAGTGGTTTGGTGTATTCCTGTGTTACCAACAAAGGGCCAGGGTTCGTCAATATTTCCAAATGTTGGGTTTACTTGTCCTAATTGCGAGGTGCCCAGTTGAAGGTGATTTAAGCCAGCTACAGAGGTATGGGTGAATTGGTTAGGTGCAAGCAACATTGAAAACCAGGAGCCAGTACCGATTTCAGGCTGGACTAAAACACTGCTAACGGTTGCTGGTTCTATGGTTAATATCGCATCACGAGGTGGAAATGTCACTACCGTGGAGTTATCTATATTGAAGGTCACAGTTGCGGGCAGGCTTGTTGCGGCATCATCATCATCAATGGTGTAGGTGAAACTATCCGTAAAGGGGTAGCTGCCTGCAAAATTGGGGTCAGGTGTGTATCTTATAAAGCCCGGAGTAGGGTCATTAAGACTTACTGTGCCATTTGAAGCGCCGGAGTCAATTGCTATGCTACTGCGAATTATAGTGCCATCTGCATCGGTGTCATTGAGTGCTATATCGAATACCTTGTTAGTATCGTTAGCTACATCAATTAGCCCGCCATTGTCATTGTTTGCAACCGGTACAGCATTTTCAATTGAAACAGAAATGGTTGCGGGAAGTGACGTGGTTCCATCGTTGTCATCGACCGTATAGTCAAAAGAACAGGTGGTGATTACATTGCCTGTGTCAGTATAGCTTATTCTGCCAGCATTGTTGTGTGTCGGGGTATCACTGCAGGTATTTGTAGAGAAGGTCAGAGTCGATAAATCGACAGTGCCATCTAAATCACTTGTGGTAACAACAACATTGGCACTTCCTCCCCTGGTGAGTGTAAGTGAAGCAGGGTCTCCAATCGGTAGTGAATTAACCTTTACGGTTACTGTGGCTGTGTTTGAAGTGACAGTCGTTAGATCATTAAATGTATAAGTAAATGTGTCATCACCGATTGTATCCGCATTGGGTGTATAGGTGATCATACCGGTGACGTTATCTGCCACAGCGGTGCCAATGCTACCATTTGTTGGCATAACGGAAGTTGCATCAATTCCACCAGCCGCTGTGTCGTTAGCCAGAACATTAATTTGAATTACTGTGTTTTCAGGTGCAATAACTGGATTAGCTACACTGCCATCATTTACGGCGACGGGTGCGGGTACACCTGAGGTAATGGTAACACTGACCGTTTGTGAATTAGATACCAAGCCTTCAATGTCGGCAACCGTAACATCAAAAGAACAGGTTGTAGCAACTCCGCCAGTGTCGGTATAATCTATAGTACCTGCATTATCGTGTACTGGAATATCTGAGCATGTGTTACTTGATATGGATAGTGTAGAGAAATCTACATTATTCTGGTCATCGGTAACGTTTGAAGTTATGTCAAGTGCGGGTGTGGCCGTTGTGAGAATAGTCAACGCTATCGGTGGCAGGGGGGATATTACCGGAGGAGTATTTGTGTCTGTAACTGTTCCAGTTAAATTCAGCAGATATCGAGTGTTACCAAAGTTTGAAGGGTCACCATCAGGAACGGTTGCTGAGTAAACCAGGGTAAAAGTATCACCATCACTGCAATCTGTGCCGCAAGTTACCTGAGCAACGCCATCAGTAGTCGTGCCAAACCAGGCGCCTGCACCCATAGGAATAGTCGGAACACCAGATGCACTGTCAAGGCCATTCCAGGCAACGACCCAACCACTAAGATCAACAGTAGCGGTATTGCCAGAAGCGGATAATACATTAGATGCAGATTCAGTTCCGCTCATTCCTGTATTACCGAAAAATACCCATGGGTTATCAACTGCTGGAACTTCACCTCCAACTGATCCAGGGATACCACTGTGACTACCAGCTGGTATTTGAATAGTGCCTAAAATCAAGCCTTCATTTCCAGTAACATTCTGGCCATCGAAGCCAGGTGCGGCTACAGATGTTCCACCACCCATTGTGAAGAAAGACCCCGTGTCTATGTTAAGTATGTCTGTATTATCAAGCTCTGCATTTGAAGCACCTGATATGCTCATAAGTACTGAGCCAATTGCAATTGCAATATTTGATTTGTTTAAAAATTGTTTTTTCATAACTATTTGCCTGTAAAAATAACTATTTAATCAGAGTCGAAAATGAGTTTTCCTAATTTAGTATTTCATTGAAAAACTGGCTCCAAATGAATGCTGGTTCATGCTTATAGAACCAAAATTAGATCCATCATCTGAAATATAAGTCGGCCCAGATTGAGTGAATTCAAATGCCCGAATATATGAGAAATTAAATTCCATAGTTGGGTTAAGCTGATATGTTCCACCTAGAGTAAGATGGTTTTGTGTTGTGGCGGGTGCTAATGTATTGAAGATAATTTGTGTATCTTCATCAATTGGGCTTTCCCCATAATTCCAGCCCGCACGTAATGTGGTTTTATCACTCAGTTGATATTCAGAGCCCAGTTTGTAAACTACTTGATTTTCCCAGCCAAAACCCAAACCATTGGGAAGACCCAAACGTCTATCTTCAGAGCCTAATGGGCTGTCAGCATCTGCGAGATTCGGCCCCAGATTAGCGATTGAGCGAACGTCTTCATAAAAAGTATAAGTGATATCAAGAGCTACTAGCCATTCTGGAACTACTTTATAACTTATACCGAGACCCGCAATTGCAGGAATATCGATGTTACCGCTTTCTGCAAAAAGCTCGTCGTAATCATCAAACTCTGTCATATACACTTTCGAAGAGTAGCTTGCACCAAGATTTAAGTCACCATAGGTTCCCATCCAGCCAATGCGTAGACCCGCTCCGGCGGACCACTGTTTGCCCTGGTTTGTAAAACCTTCGAGCGTTGTTTGGTCCTGTGTAAAGGTGTTAAATAACTGGATACCATAGGCGTTAAAGCGGCCAATCCCAATAAGTAAAGAGGCGCCAACACTATTTTGTTTATTGATTTTGTAGGCAATAGTTGTGCTCATTTCAGCCATTAAAAGGTCTACTCCCAACTTGTCATTGATAGTTGGTGTGTTAACTGTACCCGCTCTAGCAGCTTCGAAAAAATTGGTTCTAAAAAGAGTGCCGCCGCCGCCTTTTGGAACCATAGTAAAGCCAAGGGTAATGTCATCGCTGTACTGATAGGTGATCCCTAACGCAGGCATAAAAAACGTGTTATCTAAACCTAACCCGTTAACACTTGCCTCGCTTTCTGCTTTAACAGAGCCTAATTGTGATTCAACATTTGCAATAAAAATATCCATGCCGATGTCAAACTGATCTTTCATCCCAGAAATCGCAGCTGGGTTTGAAGCGCCAGATAAAGAGTCTAGCGGAGTTCCAATTGCAACTCCCCCCATCCCCCTTGATTTATTACCATTCCCCTCCATAAACATACCATTTGTTGCATTTGCCACTGGCATTGCAAGGCATGTTGTTACAACCACTGCAATAAGTTTTTTAGACATTTTTCTCATGTACCCTCCAGAAAAATTTAAGATGTTTTATAATTTTTTATAATTTTTTTATTCTAAGTTTAATAAATTTTTGTAACCATTCGTTTCATTTCTACGCGAAGTATTAAGTATGTCTAGAAGAATTGTCAAGCGCACAGGTTAGTTTAGAAAAGTGCGATATACTTATATTGCGCGATGAGTTTTATGAAGTGTAGGAATTCTTTACTAAAAGTATAAAATTTAACGATATAAACCGTTACTCATAAATAAATATCAAAATGTATGCATAATTATGCGGTGCTAACTGTATTTTTGATAGTGAGTAAAGGATGCATCTTATTGATATATGTATGTTTATTTAAATGAGCTTGAAAATAATGTGAAATAAGTCTTGTCGGTAAATATTACAGTCTTACAGTTGGTCACAGGTGTCACCCTGTAATTTCTAATTAAGTGATTGATTTATTGATGAATATTTCTATTGGCATGTGAAGTGCATTACCTCCTATTGCAAATTACTGCAAATAAAAAATGTTAAATAAATTTCGGAGAAGAAATATGAAAAAAACTGCAATTGCATTAGCGTTACTTGCTGCTACAGGTTCAGCTAACGCTGCATTGGTTGACGGTTCTATTTTAAATATTGATGCTGGCTCTTTCTTTACTATGGGTGGTGGAACAGCTGTAAATGCACCTGGTTTTGATGGCCAAAATATCACTAATAATCAAGGCCTGGTTTTAGGTACTGTTCAGACGCCATCTGGTAGTCATAGTGGTGCACCAGGTACTGTTGCTGGTGAGTCTCCAACAGTAGATAATCCATGGTTGTTCTTTGGTAATACAGGTATGAGCGGTACTGAATCTGCTTCTAATGTATTGTCTGCTTCTGGTAATACCGCTACTGTTGATCTTAGTGGTTGGGTCGTTGCCTGGAATGGCCTTGACAGTGCGGCTGGTGTACCTACCGTTCCTATGGGAGCAGGTGCATGGTTTGGCACGACTACTGATGGCGTTGCTCAGGTAACTTGTGGTGTTGATTGTGGAGACGGTGATACTTATACTTTAATTTATTCAGCTACTGTTCCTGATGGTGATCCATCTAACTTCGGTAACACTCAGTATCTGTTAAACTTAACGGGTACTGTTTCAGCTATTCCTGTTCCTGCAGCTGTATGGTTGTTCGGTTCGGGCCTTATCGGTCTGGCAGGTATTGCACGTCGTCGTAAAACTGCTTAATATATTAATATATTAAGTGTCTTTATGAATTACGGGTGAGGCTTGCCTCACCCGTTTTTTAATTAGGTAGCTATCAGGTATTGATTTAAAATCTGAGTGCTCTAGACTTTCCCCGACTAATACGCTTTCTGTCTTTAGCTGCTTCATTGGTAATTGCTAGTTAGGCTTTTTTATTGTGTCTATACTTATTTATGAAGTTAATGTTAGACAGTTTCGATACTTTTTTAAAGTCCATATTCATCCATTGTTTCTGTAGTTAATTGTTCATCCCTCTATCGTTACCGGGTCCGGGACCGAGTTTTGCTCTGTAATTTTTACTATTTGAATAACTAGGTATAGTATTGACCGCTAAAGCAGATGTTAAAATTTAAACTCGCAGTTAATTTCAGCAGATTTTCAATCGTTAACAAGTTTCCTCTCTCATGTTCCTTCAATAGCCCTTTTTAATGGCGTCAGTTGTTTAGTAAATCGTTGCCAACGACCGATTGAAGATTTATATAATGGCTGGCGTACCTGATCGTAGCTAATGGTGGTGACCTGGCGTTCGTTATGATGATAATTCAGGCATCCATCTTCCCAGGGTAGATGAATAAAATCCAGCATGCGTTTAATTTCATCTTCAGGAGATTCCACCAGCTTTTCATAATGTATATCATAAAGTGATACAGGTAATACAGATCGCCAATGATTCATAAGTTCTGAGTAGGCTTTGTAATGCTCGCCTAAGCTTGTCAAATCATTAGCATAGGGATGTGCAGCTGACAGGCTATTTGCGTATATCGATAAACAGGTATCCATAGGGTCACGCATACAATGAATAATTTTCGCGCCTGGAAACAGTAATGCGACCATGCCGAGTCGTAAAAAGTTGTGTGGCATTTTGTCAGTAACGAACAGGTTTTTATCGATACCCTTAAATAATGTTTTTAGATAGTTGTTAGCCGCAGTATTGAGTTGAGTTTGTTGAAAAATTTTCTTGTTATCAAATTCATATTCACATACCTCTGATTTTGAAAGAAAGGCACTGACGGATTCTGTCAGAGCCTCCGATTCACCAGCGCCATGCACCTTTGTATGACTTGTTAGAATTTGCTCAACCAGGCTTGTGCCAGAACGAGGCATGCCAACAATAAAAATGATAGATTCGCTTGTGGTACTAGCAAGTGTTGCAGATTTAAATAAATCGGCTGTAAAAAACTCTCTGGTATGTGTCATGAACTTGACGGCCTGATCAGCTTCTTCACGGTTAAAATTCAGTTCGTTCGCACGTTTATAGCACTCAAAAGCATCGTCATATTTAGCTGATTTTTCATTTATTAAGCCGAGTTTAAAATTCATTGAAGATATACGATCCTGATTTGTTTTGGTATTTAAACCAGGTGACGACAGATATTTCTCGATGGCTTTTTTAGCGTCGTCTTGTTTTCCCAGGCGAGAAGCACAGGTTGCATAAACCTCTGCAACGGCAGCATCCTTTTCAATCGAGTTTTTTAAAGGGCTAATGGTCTGCCATGCCTGGTCATAATCGCCTTGCATCTCGTAAGTTGAAGCTTTACCTGTCTGCGCCCAGCGATGATTTGGATTTGTTTTAAGTATGTTGTTGTATATGGTTAAAGCTTCATCACAATTGCCATCTTGTTGTAGGCATGTTGCCAACTCGAGCATTACTGCTTCTGCATTTGGTTTATAGAGTAATGCCTTACGAAATGAGTCAATAGCATGCCTGATGAGGCCCTGGGCTTTAAAAATTAGTGCAAGGTTATAATGAGGTTCTGCGTAAGCGGGTTGTAGCGTGATGGCTCTTTGTAATACGGGTATTGCTTCGGTGTATTTTCTCGCCATTCTTAATGAGCAACCGAGTCCGTTATGAAATTGTGCTGACTCGGGAGATAAATTTATGGCATCGGTATAATATTGTGCCGCATTGTCCGCATGTCCAAGAGACAAGCTTGCAAAGGCAGCGTTTGAAAGAGCATCTATTCGAGAGCTCTGTAAAGCAAGAGCTTTTTGCGATGCTTCTAGTGCTTTTGTGTAGTCGCCTAATTGACCATGAATACTACCTAAAAGCGACCAGGCATCTGCATTGTAGGCCTCGGATTTACATAATCGAGTACCCAATTTTAGTGCCTGTTGTAGTTTGTTTTTTTTAACAAGTGATAGAAGTTTGTTAATGCCAGATTTTGAGCTCATTAAATCGATCCAGTTTCCCTATAGTAAAAAAATGCAAACCATTTAGTTTTAGTTAGGTCTTTAGAAAAACATATTACCAGTTGCCTACATGATTTACACTCGCCATTAAAATATAAAAATAGTTTTGTATCTGAATATACGTAATTAAAAATTAATATGCTCTTCATTATTAACCAGAAAAACAAAAATGTTGATCGTTTAAAAATTAATTGACAGTATTTTGTACATTTTTGAAATTTTTTATTAATAGTCTTTTTTGTAATTCCTTGTTTTTACTTAAGTTTAAATATTAGGCATTATTGTTGCTTGGATTTCAGTCTTGCTTTAATAAAAAATATAGGTGAATTAAATGAAAAAGTTTATTTTGTTGTTCACATTTGTCATGGTATTTTCAACACATAACGCAACTGCGGCCTTGCTAACGGGTGATGTACTTGCTTTTGGTGAGGGTAGTTATTTTGCGATGGATTTAAATAGTGATGGAGCATTCACTGCTGAAGAGCAATTTACAATTAGTATGTTTGAGGGGATACGGATAGGTTCTATTCAGACAGCCACTGGAAGTCACAGTGGACCACCGGATGGGACTGAGATGCCCAGTATCGATAACCCCTGGGCATTTTCTGGTAATACGGGGATGCATTCTACAACGTCTGCTGTAACAGAAGTATCACCTGGCGTGCTGGATTTCTCAGGTTGGACTGTGAACTGGAATGGTTTTCTTATACCAATGGGAGGTGACCCACTTCGAGGAGATACGGGACAGGCTTCAATAGTTTGTTCGCCATCACCATGTTCAATTGGCAACCGTTTTGTTCTTGATTATTTTGCTCATGTTCCTCAGCCAGATCCATCTAATAAAGGTGGTGTTCAATATGCACTTCATTTAGAGGGGCAGGTTAGTGCTGTGCCAATACCAGCAGCTGTCTGGCTATTCGGTTCAGGTTTAGTCAGTCTGGTTGGAGTTGCGCGTCAACGCAAATTTATCTGAACCTTTTTCAGTAATGTCTTTAATTTGTTGGAGATAAAAAAAAATGGCTATGATTTTAGCTCACATGACTACTATAGGCTCTGCCACTGGGGTATTGTTAAAGGATCGACTTAGAATATTGGTGCTGGCTCTTTTTTAACATGGATGACGGTACAGTTGTAAATGCACCGGGTTTGATGCCCCATTTCAGCGATGCCTTTGCCGATTTCGATATGGTTAATCATGTCAGGTTTGGTTAGTTTGACAGGTTTTTCTAAAATGAACAGCAATGCTTAGTTATTATTTATAACCCGGAACTCTAACGCAGGATTACATATTGTGATCCTGCTTATTTATGGAAATATAATTTTAGTAAATATGTGTCATCTAAATAATTAATTTTTGTTCAACAAGGTCACACAGGTAGTACCATACTGTTCGCAAATGGGTACCTGCATAGACTGTATTGATTTATAAGCGGGTACCGATTTATATCTCAAATACATCAAGTGCTGTGCATTAAAGAATTTGAATATATATTCAAATTCTTTAAGTAGTGATTGATTGTTAGGCCTGGGTTGTTGTTTACGCGCAGAAGGGTGACCTATAATTTTACGGAATATTTCCTGTAAACTACGTGTGCCATCCAGATGCTTTAAAATCAGGTGAGTGTTAGGTGTTTTTTGCAGAGTCAGCTGAGTACCTGCACCCTGTTGCCCTAATGTTATATTAGGTTGTTCGTCCTGTAGAACGTCTTGTAGTTGTTGGTAGTGAACATCACCGAAGACGGCAGTGAATGATGGAACTAGTTCCAGGTCATCTGGTGCTGGTTTAGTTCTAGGTGTGGGTGTCACGTAACACTCATGCATGGTTATGCGACCATTGAGTATTTCGCAAATGGTTTGTTGCTGCTGAATATTCATTTGTTGAATTTTTTTTAGCATTTCAGGCTGCTTGATATAAGTGGCAGGATCATAAGCCAGAGCCGCTGGGAATTGTTGTTGGGGAAACAGGTCCAGAATGTGTAAGTTTTGTCCCTGAATAAATTCATATAAATCCGGCACAGAATAAGCCCGATCCTGATTGTGTAGTAACAGGTCATAAATACCATTATCACTGGTCAGGTCGCCAGAAAACGCTTCTTTATTATAATTTAACCAGTTATCTTTGCTTATATCTTTAAGTACAGTTTTACAATTATCTACATGTAACTGTAGGTCTTCTTCTCCCTGGTTTATGTTAGCCATTAAATCCTGTAAGCCGTATATTGCTGAGCGACCATATTTTGCATACACCATAATTAACATTGCGCCATCGTCTTTTAAAACAGACTTAAGGGCGGCAAGGCCCTGCTCAGGTGACTCAAGGTGATGCAGCACCCCAGTGCAACATATATAGTCAAACTCACCAAGATCAAGCCTGGGGATTTCCAGGATGGAATCATGTACCCAGCGGATATTGGTTAATCCTCGAATTTCTGCGCGCTTTTTACAGACCTCCATAGAAGTCTGGGTCATATCAAGATAAACAACTTCACCGTCGGTATTACGCAGCTGCTCTGCCCAGGTAATAGTGGATGTACCTGTTCCACCACCTGCAATCAGAACACGAAATGGTTTACTGAAATCTCTTTTTCCTTCAAAACAATGAAAATTAACTGAGTCCATCAGGTCATGGTTAGTAAACGTAAATGTCTGTTTTTCAAGTTCCGGGTCAAATGGTGGGTAGGGGAATTCCTCGTAATGTGCGCGAACCTGTTTTAGATAATTATTGTGCTCCATTTTTTTCCATTATATTTGTATGTAGGTTTATTAGTATATGAATTAATAGCAAGTGTAGTTAGCTGGCCTTACTTTTATATTGTTCATTATGCTGGCTAAGCCTGTCATTTTAAAGAAAAAAATAAAAAGGGCCAGAAGAAAAGTTACTGTTGAGTATCAAAAAAATAAAGTATGAAAATATGTAAAACTATCTGAATATAAAAAATACTGTATCAGAGTTTATATGTTTTATTGAATTTAATCGTCTATAGCTTTTTGATTTAAAGCTCCAAAAAATATGTCGTAAAACTTTACAATATAAAAAATAAAAAGTGAATATTAATCATCTAGCTATATTTAAGTATTGATTTTTATTAAAAAAATTCTTTTGGTACAAAAAATGCGTATTTAGTTGATCAGAGACTGTAATAATAAATATTTAGTGGATGGAAATTTAAAAATGAAAAAAACAGTTATAGCTGTAGCACTCTTAACAGCTACCCCTTCTGCCAATGCCGTATTGGTTAATGGCTCAACATTGAATATTGGTGATGGTTCACTTTTCGTTATGGGTGGTGTTACAACCGTTGCTGCACCGGGTTTTGACGGGCAATTTATTACTGGTAATCAGGGGCTGATTTTAGGCACAGTGCAGACACCTTCAGGCAGCCACAGTGGTGCGCCTGATGGTTCTGAGAGTCCAACGATTGATAATCCCTGGATATTTTTCGGCAACACAGGTATGAGCGGTAATCAATCACCCTCGAATGTTTTAACGGCTTCAGGTAATACCGCTACGGTTGATTTTAGCGGTTGGTATGTAGCATGGAATTGAATTGATAAACCTGAGTTTGGTCCAGGTAGGGAGACAGATCTATCAACTGGTGCATGGTTTGGGTCAACATCTGATGGTGTGGCGCAAGTATCTTGCGGTGTTGACTGTGGTGACGGTGATACTTATTCGTTGATTTACTCTGCGACTATTGTATCTATTGAGCCTTCAGGTTCTGGTGGTACTCCGTATCTGCTTAATCTCACCGGCACCATTTCAGCGGTACCTGTGCCCGCTGCTATCTGGTTATTTGGCTCTGGCCTGGTTGGGTTGATGGGTGTTGCCCGTCGTCTTAAAGCTGCCTGAATGTCGATCTTATGCAATAAGAATAATATATAAAAAAGAGAGATAAAAATTGAAAAAAACTGCAATAGCTATAGCACTCATAATGACTACCAGCTCTGCCAAGGCCGTATTGGTTAATGGTTCAACTTTGAGTATAGGTGAAGGTTCTTTTTTCACTATGGGTGGTGGTACAGTTGTAAATGCGCCAGGTTTTGATGGGCAATTTATTACCGGTCATCAGGGCCTGGTTTTAGGCACAATTCAAACTCCTTCAGGCAGTCACAGTGGTGCTATAAATGGTACTGAAAATCCAACTATTGATAACCCCTGGATATTCTTCAATAGCACAGGTATGAGTGGTACAGAATCAAACACAAATGTGCTTTCTGCCTCGGGTAACACTGCAACTGTTGACCTAAGTGGCTGGGTTATTGCATGGGATGGCCTCGACAGTGCTGCTGGCGTACCTACCGTACCTATTGGATCAGGTGCCTGGTTTGGTACTACTACGGATGGTGTAGCGCAAGTGACCTGCGGTTTTGACTGTGGTGATGGGGATACTTATTCCCTGCTTTATTCTGCAACTGCACTTCCAGATCCTAATACTTGTATTAATTGTTCAACTTTGTATCTATTAAATCTAACCGGTACCATTTCAGCGGTACCTGTGCCCGCTGCTGTATGGCTGTTTGGTTCTGGTCTGATTGGGTTAATGGGTTTTGCGTGTCGTCGCAAAGCAATCTGAATATTTTCCGTTAAAAAATAAATAATTAAAAAATCAAAAGAAGCAGGATAGAGATAAAAAATGAAAAAAACAATCATAACTTTAGCGCTTCTAACGGTAACGGGTTCTGTCAATGCCGTATTGGTTAATGGCTCGACTTTGAATATAGGTGAAGGTTCTTTCTTCGCAATGGGGGGTGGGACTGCGGTGAATGCGCCTGGCTTTGACGGGCAATTTATCACAGGTAATCAAGGTTTGGTTTTAGGTTCAGTGCAGACACCATCAGGTAGCCACAGTGGTGCACCGGATGGTTCTGAAAGCTCAACGATTGATAACCCCTGGGTACTTTTTGGCAACACAGGTATGACTGGCAATCAATCAGCCTCAAATGTTTTAACGGCTTCAGGTAATACGGCAACGATTGATTTTAGTAGCTGGGGAATGGTATGGAATGGATCTGACACTGAGTCAGTTTTTCCCCATGTCTCTATGGGGACAGGAGCATGGTTTGGGTCGACAACGGATGGCATGGCGCAAGTTACGTGCAGTGTGGATTGTGGTGAAGGAGATATTTATACCCTGGTTTACTCCGCAACCATGGCATTAGACCCGCCCCCATCTTCTGAAAATCTTTTTGAAAATACACTATATTTGCTTAATCTCACTGGCACCATTTCAGCGGTACCGGTTCCTGCTGCTGTATGGCTGTTTGGTTCTGGCCTGGTTGGGTTGATGGGTGTTGCCCGTTGTCATAAAGCTGCCTGAATGTTTATCTTATGTAATATGAAAAATAAATAAAAAAGGGAGATAAAAATTGAAAAAAACTGCAATAGCTATAACACTCATGACGACTACCAGTTCTGTCAATGCCGAATTGGTTAATGGCACCATTTTGAATATTGGTGAGGGTTAATTTTTTACATTGGGAGGTGGTACGGCTGTACAAGCACCTGGCTTTGATGGGCAATTTATTACGGGTAATCAGGGTCTGGTTTTAGGCACTGTGCAGACATCTGCGGGTAGCCACAGTGGTGCGCCTGATGGTTCTGAAAACCCCACCATTGATAATCCCTGGCTATTTTTTGGTAACACGGGCATGCATGGCACGCTCTCGCCAACCATTGTGTTATCGGCATCGGGTAATACATCGACAATTGATTTTAGTGGTTGGAGCCTTGCATGGAATGGACTGGATAGTTCTAATGGCATATCACCTCTCAAATTTGAAACTGGTGCCTGGTTCGGTACAACGACTGATGGTGTGGCACAAATCACTTGCGGTATCGATTGCGGAGATGGTGATAGCTATACACTGATTTTTTCAGGAGTCTCGTTTCTAGATCCCTTAAGTAACTTAAATGGCTCACGGTATCTATTGAATCTAACCGGCACCATTTCAGCGGTGCCTGTACCTGCTGCTGTATGGCTGTTTGGTTCTGGATTGTTAGGTCTAGTAGGTGTTGCCCGTTGTCGTAAAGCTGTCTGAAAATTATCAATAATGAAAGAGAATCAATTATCTGAATCAGGATGGAGATAACTAAAAATGAAAAAAACTACCATAGTCTTAAGCTTGCTGGCGGTAACGGGAACAAGCCATGCCGATTTAATAAATGGTGCTGTTTTGAACATTGGTGAAGGTTCATTTTTCACCATGGGGGGCGGTACGACAGTACAGGCACCGGGTTTTGACGGGCAATTTATTACAGGTCACCATGGGCTGGTTCTCGGCGAAATTCAGGAGGCAACAGGCAGTCACGGTGGTGTACCAAATAATTCTGAAAACCCCGCCATTGATAATCCCTGGGTATTTTTTGGTAACACAGGTATGCATGGTACGCTCTTGCCAAGTAATGTGCTATCGGCATCGGGTAATACGGCGACAATTGATTTCAGTGGCTGGAACGTAGTGTGGAATGGACTAGACCGTGCCTCAGGTGGTGAGCCCATTAATTTAGGGACAGGTGCATGGTTTAGGCAGACGACGGATGGTGTGGCTGAAGTCACCTGTGGAATAGACTGTGGTGATGGTGATACCTACACCCTGGTTTATTCTGCAACTACATTATCCTCTGCAAGTACTGGCAATACACAATATATGCTCAGCCTGACCGGTACCATTTCAGCAACTCCCACACCACAAATTTCAATTTCTATTAATGGTGACAATGTTCAGGAGTGTGCGGCAACCGGTGGCCATAATGTAACAGCAACATCCAGTGTTGAATTATTTTATGGGGCGGTGCTGGATAGAATTGAATGGACACTGGATGGTCAGATGGTATCAGCAGGTGCGAATTTTTCTGAATTTTTATCCCTGGGCTCCCATGTAGTTTCAGCTACCGCATTTACTGTTGCAGGTAAACAGGATACGGCTTCTAAGAACATTACTATTGTGGATACGATTGCACCCGAAATCAGTGCTGCATTTATTGATAAACGTTCCGGCTCTGAAATAACTGTCATTAATAAAACAAATAGATCTTTTGTTGGTGTAAGTATGTTAGCAACGGATAGTTGTGATGCTGAACCCTCTATTGAAGGAATGGGTGGTTTTAAGTTATTTGATGGTGATGCCTTAAAAATTAAGGGCAATAAGAATAAAGTTAAGCTAACAGCATCTAAGATTGAGATGGCGGTAAAGGCGGCAGATGCGTCTGGAAATAGATCTGAGAAGTTTACAAGTTTATCGATTACGCCTTAATGAGTATGAAAAGCATGATTAAAAAATAAAACAATTTGATATGACTGGTTTAAATAAACCCGCGTGGAGAAATTCAAAATGAAAAAAATAATTTTAAGCCTAGGCTTACTGATGGCGACAGGAACAAGCCATGCCGATTTAATAAATGGTGCTGTTTTGAACATTGGTGAGGGTTCATTTTTCACCATGGGGAGCGGTACGATAATACTTGCACCTGGCTTTGATGGTCAGTTTATTACAGGTCATCAAGGGCTGGTTTTAGGCAAAATCCAAACACCTTCTGGTAGTCATGCAGGTGCACCAGATGGATCTGAAAACCCAACTATTGATGAACCCTGGGTGTTTTTTGGTATGACTGGTATGCATGGAACAGAGTCTGCAGCAAATGTATTGTCGGCTTCGGGTAATACGGCAACTGTGGATATGAGTGGTTGGGCCGTTGCCTGGAATGGCCTGGATAGCGCTTCTGGGCTTTCAACTATTCCTATGGGGGCAGGTGCATGGAACGGCTCAACAATTGATGGTGTGGCCCAGGTTACTTGCGCCCTGTCCTGTGGTGATGGTGATACTTATATGTTGATTTACTCAGCTACTGTTCCACCTGGTGACCCTTCAAACTTCGGTAATACGAAATATTATCTACATTTAACCGGTACTATTTCAGCTGTACCTGAACCCGATATTATCATTTCAATTAATGTTGCGGGGAGTCAGGAGTGTGCGGCAACTGGTGGGCATAATGTAACGATTACACCTCATGTTCAATTATTTTTTGATGCGGCGCTGGATAGAATTGAATGGACACTGGATGGTCAGATGGTATCCACAGGGGAGAGTTTTTATGAGTTTTTATCCCTGGGCTCTCATAATATTTCAGCCACCGCTTATACGGTTACAGGTGAACGAGATACGGCATCGACGAATATCAATATTGTAGATACGGTTGCACCAGAAATCAGTGCTGCCTTTATTGATAAACGTTCCGGCTCTGAAATATCAGTCATTGATACAAATAAAATATCATTTGTTCGGGTAAGCATGTCGGCAAATGATATTTGTGACGCCTCACCTTTGGTTCAGGGAATGGCAGGTTTCAAGTTATCACATGGTGATACCTTAAAAATTAAGGGTAAACGGGATAAGGTTTTGCTAACTACATCTCTGCTTGAAATGGAGGTTAGCGCGGCAGATGCTTCAGGAAATAGTTCAGAGGTGTCTAAAAGCTTATCGATTAATCCGTAATTTATCTACGTGTTTTTACATTAGGTAATTTAGTTGGGCTCTAAATACCATTATTATTCGTAAAATAAGGAACAAAGGAATTAAAAAATATCTGTATATCTTCGATTTAAAAAATAATTGTTAACTTAATCTGTATGGTGATAAGGATGAAAAAAATAGTAATAAAAATTGCACTGATGATGATAGTCGCGGGTTCTGCTAATGCGACATTAGTTAACGGCTCATTAATGACATTCACCGACTATACTGGAGGTTCTACCGTGCCCGCTGATGGAAATGGCTCCTGGTTCTCTGTTAATGCCTCTGCAACGGGTGTGATAGGAATATCTTCACTGGATTGATTGCTTGTTGGAAGTACATTAAATGCAACTGGAAGTGAGTTTGCTTCAAACGATAATCCACATTTATGGTTTGATAGTACAGGCATGTTAAGTAGCGTTTCAGATACTAATATACTTTCAGCATCTGGCAATACAGCCACACTGGATTTTTCAGGCATCAGATGGAGTTGGGCGGGTACAGATAACATTGTGATTAATACTCCAGCATTAGGTGATAATGGAATAGCTAACATCGTATGTGCATTTGATTGCAGTGGTGGAGATGCTTACATGCTCGATTTTGTTGGCCATATTGAATCAGCAAGTCCTTCAGGTCTTGGTGGTGAGGAAGTAAGAATACATCTTGAAGGTAGAATAGCGGCTGTACCAGTACCCGCTGCAGTATGGTTCTTTTGTTCTGGGTTACTGGGCTTGTTTGGTGTTGCCAGGAAACGAGTACGTAAGTCATAAGCTAACGACAGTAATATGTTGACGCAATTTAGTGCATTAAATTGTGCCCATATATGGAAGAAAGCTTATATATGATATTGTTGTGTATGAGGGGCCAGTTCTGCCTGCTCCCAGGCGGGAGTAAAAAATTCAAGTAATTTATTGCTGCGATTTTTACAATTACATTGAATTGCCTGCTGCTTTGAACTGTCTGCTTTAAACAGGAAATCTGACTGGTCTACCTGTATAAAAGACATTTTTGTATCTGTATAGTCTTCAGGTGTTATTTTTATTTGCATCGCAGATGTTAGCTGTTGTGCTAAGCGTATTAACCTGTGTCCACGTTGCACTGAAAATGAAATGTCTGATACTAAAATTTGCACCTGAGCGTGGCGATTTCCCCTGGCAAAATTGAGCAGGCTTTCCTTGAATGCATCCGTGTCATATAGCATGTGCTCCAGATCAGGTGTGAATATTTTTATGCTTCTAAGAGCAGATGTAGAAAGGTTTATAAGTGCTTCGCTTACTTCTTCTGTGCTTTGCAGGTGTAGATCATTTTCTGTGTTTCCCTGGCGTTCGAAGTTTAAAGTGTCGAAATGTTGCATGATTTTTAATTGTCTATGTAAGGCAGAATTAACAACGCATGTTCTACCCGAGTTTATTGTAGTGGTGGATCCACCATCTAAGGTTATCTGGTTTGACTTATTTTAGCTGTTTTTTCATTGTTTTGTGCGGTATGTTTGCATCCATAAATATTTCTGAGCAGCTTTTAAAACCCTGCTTTTCGTAAAAGTTTATGGCAGTAGTTTGGGCATGTAAATAGACATTGCTTGTGCCATCATCTTCTGCGCATTTTAATAATGCTGTTAAAATGCCTGTGCCTATTCCAGTATTTCGGTGCTCTTTTAAAACTGCCATACGACCAATTTGACCATCGGCTTTTATGCGGCCACAGGCGATAGGGGTATTACTGTCGTCGGTGACCAGAATATGAATACTGTCTTTGTCAAATTCATCCCATTCTAATTCCTCGGGTACACTCTGCTCATCGATGAAGACTTTTCTTCGAATCTCACTTAGAGACAGTTTATCTTTTTCCCAGTTGGTTTTTTTTATGTTGTAATGCATGATTTTATTGAAATGTTATAGCTAGCCTACTTTACTTAAAATGATGTATCGTTAGGTTGTTATTCAAAAGCGATTGAGCCTGCGCTATATAAATCGAACAATAAATTCTGTTCGAATGTATTTGCTTCTTTAATCAGCTCAACCTTAATGATTCTGTTATTACAAAGCGATACTGCAAAGTCTTTTGAAACAGAGTAATCACTGCCATCTATAAATAAAACAGATCCCCCATTACTTTGCATAAATGCAAATCGACTTGCAGGGTGGCGGCTTAATATTGCACCATTTTCTATTTCAGTAATCAGTTCATCCACAGAATTTAATATATCTTCAGGTGCCTGGATGTATTCCGATTTAGGGTCACTCATGAATTTACCAAACCAACGATCTATTTCTTTATGCTCGGGTGTTAAATATTCTCGGAAAATGTTTTTAACACGTTGAATAGCATCTTCGGTTATTTCGGATGAATGTTCTTGTAATGTTAAATCCGCATCCTGATAGGTTAACCTTGCAGATAAATTCTGTGTAATGTGCGCAATAAAATCATTGAGTAAATCTGCATGACTGACGGCACGATAGCCTACAGAAAAGCTAATGCTTTCACCGAGTGAAACCCCATGGTGTGAAACATTCGGTGGAATGTAAATCATATCTCCGGGTTCTAAAATCCATTCCTGTTCGGCGTTAAATTCAGCCTGAATTCTTAATGGCGTATCGGCTACCTGATTGGTTTCAGCGACTTCGGCTGTACTGATTTGCCAGCGACGCTTGCCGGTGCCCTGAATAATAAACACATCATATAAATCAAAGTGCGGGCCAACAGATCCCTGATCGGCGGCGTAACTGCACATCAAATCATCTAAACGCCAGTCGGGTATAAAGCGGAACAGGTCAGGTAGCCAGGCGAGTTCGGGTACGACTTTTTCCAGATCATTTAATACTAATGTCCAGTGTGATTCGGGTAGGCTGCTATAGGTGCCTTCATCCATTGGGCCAAAGATGGGTTGCCAGGGGTGTTCGCCGTCTTTCTCAATAATGATGCGAGCGTTAACGTCTTCTTCGCATGAAAGTCCTGCAAGTTCTTCGGCGCTGATGGGGCATTGAAAATCAGGGAAGGCCTGACGAATCACCAGTGGTTTTTTTTGCCAGTAGGTTTTTAGGAAATCTTCGGGGGAGAGGTTACCAAGTGGGTTTGTGATTTCTGGCATAGTTAAAATACTTTTAGCGGCTTTGTTGGTTTTGTTCTAATCAGTTGGTTTTTTGCCCGCCTTTAGTAAAGGCGAGTGCAGATATATTTGCTAACTAGTGGACTCATAATAGAAAACGAATATTTGTTGAGGGGGCTTAAATATTTAAGATTTCACGCTTATATAAAAAAGCTAAATCTCCCCCAGCCCCTCTTTTTCAAAGAGGGGAGCTAGTAGTTATACTTTTTCAAAGAGGGGAGCTAGTAGTTATACTTTTTCAAAGAGGGGAGCTAGTAGTTATACTTTTTCAAAGAGGCGGACTAGTTGTTTCTCTTATCGAAAAAAAATAACTTATTCCTCTCTGTAGAAAGGTAAATAATATATTCCTCTCTTAAAAAGGTAAATAATATATTCCTCTCTTAAAAAGGTAAATAATATGTTCCTCTCTTAAAAAGGTAAATAATATGTTCCCCTCTTAGAAAAAGAGGGGCCAGGGGAGATTTAAAAAGTTGATTGAAAATAAATCCCTCCTCAGCCCTCCTTTTACCAAGGCGGGAAGACAAAATACCTCACTGGATCTTTTTAGTCTGCGCCACCGCATTACCAATATAATTCATCGGTGTCATATTAATTAAAAGGTCTTTACCTTCCTGTGGCATATCTAAATTTTCAACAAATTCACGCATAATTTGTTGATCAACTTTTTTACCGCGGGTCAGTTCTTTTAATTTTTCGTAGGGTTTTTCAATGCCGTATTTCCGCATCACGGTTTGAATCGGTTCGGCTAACACTTCCCAGTTATTATCCAGTTCGGTTTCTAAAGCCTGTGGGTTTATTTCTAGTTTATTTAAGCCGCGCATAGCAGATGAATAAGCAATAGATGAATGCGCAAAGCCGACACCTAAATTACGTAAAACGGTTGAATCGGTTAAATCACGTTGCCAGCGTGAAATCGGTAACTTCATTGCCAGATGTCCGAACAGGGCATTGGCGATGCCGAGGTTACCTTCGGCATTTTCAAAATCAATGGGGTTTACTTTGTGTGGCATGGTTGAAGAACCAATTTCACCGGCAACCGTTTTCTGTTTAAAGTAACCGACAGAAATATAGCCCCAGATGTCACGACTAATATCAATTAATATGGTGTTGAATCGTGCTACCGCATCGAATAGTTCAGCCATGTAATCGTGCGGTTCGATTTGAATGGTGTATGGGTTGAAGGTAACACCCAATGATTCAATGAAATTTTTAGCGAAACTTTCCCAGTCGATTTCAGGATAGGCTGAAAGGTGTGCATTATAGTTGCCCACGGCGCCATTGGCTTTGCCCATAATTTCTACGGCGGCAACTTGCTTGCGTTGTTTTTGTAATCGATATACAACATTGGCAAACTCTTTGCCCATGGTGCTGGGGGAAGCTGGTTGGCCATGGGTTTTGCTGAGCATGGGGTGCTCCGCCAGTTCCAGTGCGATGGATTTCATTTTTTCGATGACTTCATCCATCTGCTTTAGCAAAACATTATCGCGGCCTTCAGTTAGCATTAAGGCATGGGATAAGTTATTAATGTCTTCCGATGTGCAGGCAAAGTGTATGAACTCTGAAATGCCCTGCAGTTCTGCATTGTCGGCAATCTTTTCTTTTAGAAAATACTCTACCGCTTTTACATCGTGGTTGGTGGTGCGCTCGATATCTTTAATACGCTGCGCGTCCTCTACACTGAAGCCGGTTTCAATGTTATCTAATAGCTTGCAGGCTTCACTGCTGAGAGCGGGCACTTCACTGATGGCGGCTTCAGCGGCCAGCGCTTTTAACCAGCGCACTTCCACCCGTACCCGGTGGCGGATTAATCCGAACTCACTAAAGATGCTCTGGTAATCAGAGGTTTTGCTGCCATAACGGCCGTCTACGGGGGAAATTGCTGTGAGTTCAGATAGTTGCATGTGTTTTGGTCTTCTTTCGGCTAAAATGTGCACATTGAGGCACGCTGATAATTTAGGGTGGATTATACAGGTGCTGTGAGTTTTTCACAGTTTGAGATTAAGTTAAATTATTGATGTTAAGGGCTAATACGGGGGTGGATTCAGATTTGACTCTGCCCCGATGTCAGGAAGTTAAGTTGTAACCTTATAATATTATAAATATTTTCGGTTATTTCAGATGGACTTCCCCCTTTGTAAAAGGGGGAGTGAGGGGGATTTAAATGCGTTCAGGTTTCAATGCACTATAAATAAAATGCTTTAGCCTGAACGTTTTAAATCTCCCCCAACCCCTCTTTGTTAAAGAGGGGAGCTCATACTGTTGAATTTTATAGATTTTTAACAGGTTGCATCTTAGCTTACTGGCATTGACTCCAATCCTGAACATTTAAAGAATTGACGGAGAAAATAAATGAGCGAAGTTCGCATCGAAAAAGACAGCATGGGTGAATTAGAAGTCCCCGCCAACGCCCTCTACGGCGCACAGACACAACGTGCTATTAACAACTTTCCGGTTAGCGGACTGGTGATGCCCCGGGCATTCATCTCGGCACTGGGGCAGATAAAAGCCGCTTGTGCCCAGGTAAACTGTGATCTGGGTGAAATGGAGCAGGCCCAGACCGATGCAATCATTGGTGCAGCGAATAGGGTCAGTGCAGGGGAATACGATGAGCAATTTCCCATCGATATATTTCAAACCGGTTCTGGCACCAGCACTAATATGAATGCCAACGAAGTGATCTCCCATCTGGCCAGCACCGCAGATTTACCTATTCACCCGAATGATCATGTCAATATGGGGCAGAGCTCGAACGATGTTATCCCCACTGCGATACACGTTAGCGCCAGTCTGCAAACCGCCGAGCAACTGATTCCCGCACTGGCTTATCTGAAATCTGCCATTGATAAACGCGTCGTAGAGCTGGATAAGGTGATAAAAACCGGCCGTACCCATTTAATGGATGCTATGCCGGTGAGTATGGCGCAGGAGCTTAGTGGATGGTCAGCGCAACTGGGCCTGGGCATTAAGCGATTACAGTCCGCTTTGCCCCGCATCAGCGCACTTGTGCAGGGGGGTACGGCGGTGGGCACGGGCATTAATGCCCATCCAGAATTTGCGCTAAAATTCGCTGCACAAATGAGTCAACTCACAGGTCATCCATTCACCACCAACCCCAATAAGTTTGAGGGTCTGAGTACCCAGGATGCCGCAGTTGAACTTAGCGGCCAGCTGAAAACCATTGCGGTGAGCTTAATGAAAATATCCAATGATTTACGCTGGATGAATTCCGGGCCATTGGCTGGAGTTGGCGAAATTGCCCTGCCTGCATTACAGCCCGGTAGCAGCATTATGCCAGGTAAAGTTAACCCGGTTATCCCTGAGTCCATGGCGATGGTATGTGCTCAGGTAATAGGTAATGATGCTACAATCACAATTGGTGGACAGGCGGGTAACTTTCAGTTAAATGTGATGTTACCGGTGATTGCCTATAATTTGCTGCAAAGCATTGAAATACTTGCCAATGGAGCGCGTATGATGGCGGATAATGCCATAAGCGGCTTCAGTGTGAATCAGCAGAATATTGAGGCGGCCCTGGGTAAAAACCCAATCCTGGTTACTGCACTAAATCCGGTAATTGGCTATGAGTTGGGAGCAAAAATTGCAAAAACCGCGTATGCTGAAGGCCGTGCGGTTTTAGATGTGGCGGAGCAGATGACGGATTTATCCCGGGATGAGCTGCAAAGGTTATTGTCACCTGAAAAACTGACAGAGGGCGGAATTACCCGATAGAACAGGGTGTTTAAGCGACGTGTCGTTTAGGGCTATAATTCGGGTAAATCTAATTTGTTAATTTTATATGATAAAAATGTATTTTATTTCTTATGAAGTAAAGTATTAAAAATTTTTGAATTTCTATAAAAATAATTAAAGGGTAAAAATATGTTGAGAAATATTTTAGCGGTACTCGGTTTGTTAAGCATAATTGCTGTGGTAGTTGCGGCAATTAAACTTCAACCTGTCGTAGAAAAAATCAATACGCTTGATGAACGTGCAGTTGATACTTACATCAGTTTTGCGAAAAAACTGATCGATTCCGGCTCAGCTGTCGATGCCATGATTGTTAAATACGAAGTGGGTGAAGATGTTACTGCGGAAGATTTAAATACATCTATTTTATCAATAGCGAATGAATTAAATATAAAAAACGTAGGTGAGTTACCTCTGTCAAAGCAGGTTGTCGCCATGTCGGGTAAACCGTATCGCTATGTTAAAATTTATTTACTGTGTAATGCGATGACCGCTGCCAGTATGCTAAATTACAATGACGCCTACTCTGCTTTCTTGCCCTGCCGTATTTCTGTCGTTGAAGATGAGCAGGGTAAATTATGGATTTTTACCCTCGATATGGATTTAATGATTTACGGTGGTCAACCTATTCCACCGGCATTAAAAGCTGAAGCGATTACCGTGCGCGATACGCTAACTGAAATTATGCAACGCGCTTCGGAAGGTGATTTCTAAACTTACCTGCGGGAGTTGGTCATACCCAATGGCCAACTCCTATACCAGTCATTCTGGAATAGCAGTTAAACAGGTGTAGTTGTTTATGGATAAAATGATATCCAAAATAGCATTGCTGAATGAAATTGGTATTGCATTATCCGCAGAAAAAAATAATCAGCGTGTTCTTGAGTTAATTCTCGATGGTGCAAAAGAGTTAACGAATGCTGATGGTGGCTCACTTTATACGCTTAATGAAAAAGATGAGCTGGTGTTTGAAATTGTTTCCACAGATTCTTTAAATATTCACATGGGCGGCACCACTGGCCATGCCATAGATTTCCCTCCCTTGCCCCTGCATATAAAAGGTAAAAACAACCTTTCAATGGTGGTGACCAGTGCGGTACTCAATGACAACACCATTAATATTCATGACGCATATGATGCGGATGGATTTGATTTTTCCGGCACCCGCAAGTTTGATGAATCCACCGGTTACCGGACCAAATCCTTATTAACCATTCCCATGAAAAATCACAAGGGTGATGTGATTGGTGTGTTGCAATTAATTAATTCTATCTCAAAAGTAACTCATGAAGTTGTTGATTTTTCCAGACAGGATCAGCAATTAGCCGAATCTTTAGCTTCCCAGGCAGCGGTTGCTTTAACCAATAAAAAATTAATTGATGAACAAAAAGCGTTGTTTGAAGCTTTTATAAAATTAATCGCAACCGCAATAGATGAAAAATCACCCTACACCGGTGGCCACTGTAAACGCCTGCCGGAACTGACCATGATGATTGCCGATGCCTGTGATCGGGACACCAGCGGGGCGTTAAAAGATTTTACAATGACGGAAAAAGATCGCTATGAATTAATGATCGCCGGCTGGTTACATGACTGCGGGAAAGTAACCACGCCCGAATACGTTATTGATAAATCGACCAAGCTGGAAACTATTTACGACAGGATAAACACGGTCAATGCGCGTTTTGAAGTTTTAAAACGTGATGCGAGAATTGCTATGCTGGAGAAACTGTTGTCGGCTAAATCCCAGACTGATGAAGTTTTATTCCAGCAGGCTGCCGATGAATATGAAAAAACAGTCCGGCAAATAAATGATGATCAGGCATTTATTGCACTGGCGAATGTGGGTGGTGAGTACATGACAGAGGAAAGTCAGAATCGCGTAAAACAAATCGCACAATATCAGCTTAGTGGCGATAACGGTACTACAGAAAATTTTTTTGACGATGACGAAATTAAAAATTTAATAGTTGCGCGGGGAACATTAACCGATGAAGAGCGGCAGGTGATTAATAATCACATTGTGGTAACGATTAAGATGTTAGATCAGTTACCATTTCCAAAACACCTTGAAAATGTGCCCGAATATGCGGGTGGTCATCATGAACGAATGGATGGTAACGGTTATCCGAAGGGGTTGACTCGGGAGCAAATGTCATGGCCCGCAAGAATGATGGGCATAGCCGATATATTTGAAGCGCTGAGCGCCCGTGATCGCCCCTACAAAGACGGTAAAAAGTTAAGTGAATGCCTGTCGATTTTAGGAAAGATGAGTATTGATAAACATATTGATCATGAAATTTTTGAAGTCTTTGTACGTGAGAAAGTGTATCTTCAATATGCCAGAGCTTTTTTAACAGCGGAGCAAATTGATGAGGTGGATCATAGTAAAATACCCGGCTATCGTGCAGGGTGACAGCTTATATGTACAAACTATCCAGTTGTACGCTGATCTTTTGGCGCAGTACTAATGCCATCTTTTAAAATACTGGTTGTAAAGCCCCGTTCATTTAATAAAAAGGATGCGGCTGAGCTGCGTCTTCCAGTATCACAATACACAACGTAATGCTTCTTATTGTCTAGAGAATCGATTTTTTTGCGTAAAAAAAATAACGGGATATGGGTGCCGCCTTTAATCGCATTCGCCTGATGTTCGGCGGGCAGCCTTACGTCAAGCCACTCAGCGCCCTCACTCACGAGTTTTTCGCCCTGTGCATAATCAACCCAGTTTAAAAGAGGCTCGTTGAGTAACTCAAGGAAATCGGCTTTGGCGAGTCGGCTTAACATGCCATCGGTTAGCATGGTAATGGTGGCGTTTCGTTTGGTATTGGAAATAAGTGCTTCCTCGCCAAAGGTGTCGCCGTCTTTAAGTTCAGCGAGTTTAATGCCATTGGGTTGGCTGGGTAATGCGCGTGTAACCAGTGCTCTGCCTTTTTTTATAATGTAAAAAAAGTCACCGGCATCATCCTGAGTAACGATTTCTTCACCGGCTTTTACGGGTAGTGACTCCATGCGCATAAAAATAGCCTGAATGTTGGCCGGTGCAATTTTGTGAAAAGCTTCGGTTTGTAAAATGCGTGCCATCCAGTCATCATTATCATTGGTGTTGCCTGCACCAAATTCAGCGATTTGAAAATTACCGGTTTGATCCCAGGTGAGCATAACATCAATTAGATCCGCATCAATTGTAAAAAGAACGCAGTCAGTTTTTGCAATTGCTGTGACGGTACGGGGAAGTATGTGAACCAGGGCATTAAAACTGTCGGAGGTGCCACTTTTAATGGTTTTTAAAATAGCAGTATCACTGTGTAAATCAATTTCACCTTCGAGTAGATAGTAATGAGTAGTATCGGCGTCGCCTTTTTTAAACAGGGTTTCCCCAGCAGTGAGCTTTAATGTTTTGAGTTGCTTTAATGCCTCCTGAAGATTTTCAGGGTTAAGTGCATCCAGTGGTTGGTAGCGTGATAGCAGGTTGACATCAATTTTCTCGCTCATTTGTGTCCTTGGATCGTAGGGGGGGTTATCCGAAGCGCTTTTAATTTATGCTTTTAAATTTTAGTTAAAAAATAAGGTGCTAACAATTTCAAACTACAAAATTGTCAGGCAAAAACATTAACAGTTAACGTTTTTGCCTGTCTAACCATTACCCGCCTGACGGGTAACATCAACATATAATTTAATTTTCTGACCGGGCTGTAAATATTTACTGCTAAAGCGATTCCAGCGTTTGAGGTCACTGATGGCGACATTAAATTTTTGGGAAATTAAATAAAGCGAATCACCATTACGTACTCGGTAAGAAATACGCTGTATAGTATTTCTGCCATGATTAGCACTTTTGTTACCCCGGTGGTTGCCAGGGGACTTTGTCCAGATAACCAGTTTCTGACCCTCACGCAAGGGATCGCGAATCGCCATGCCATTCCAGCGGGCTATGCTGTGTGAGTTAACTTTATAGGTGCGGGATAAATCCCAGAAAGTATCGCCGGGTTGCACAACATGGGTTACTTTGATGCCTTTACGACGAATATTTTGCAGGGTTTTCTTGCGCTGGTAAGCGGTCAAATTATAGTCCGACAGTTTTCGGCTGGATACGGGAATGACCAGGTACTTGCCCGCGCGAATATTATTGGAGCGTAAGTGATTAAGGCGCTGCAAACTTTTGACCGATACGGAATAACGGTCAGCAATGTGGCTGAGGGTCTGACCCTCCTTAATTTTATGGCGCTTCCATTTGATGCGCTCAGATTGGGGTACCAGCGCCAGGTTTTTTTTGAAGGTTTGGGCATTGTCTACCGGAATCAAAAGGCGGTGGGGGCCATAGGGTGCAGTGGCCCAATGATTAAAGGCGGGGTTAAGCTGGTAGAGCTTATCCAGTTCTATTTCCGCCATATCCGCGGCCATCGCTAAATCCAGTTGGGCATTGATATCAACGGCTTCAAAATAGGGAATATCATCCACACAATTGAGCGTTATTCCATAGGCTGCTGGATCAGCGATCAGACGTTTAAGTGCGAGCAGCTTGGGCACATAGGCCTGGGTTTCTTTGGGTAATTTCAGGTTCCAGAAATCCGTTGGCTTGCCACGTTTTTTGTTCTTGCGAATCGCGCGGCGCACGGTGCCGGAGCCAGAGTTATAGGCCGCTAGCGCATGTAACCAGTTGCCCTTAAATTCCCGGTTTAAATTTTCCAGATATTTCAGCGCAGCCTGTGTTGAGGCGTAAACATCCCGGCGGCCGTCATACCACCAGTTTTGTTTAAGGCCATAAATTTTGCCGGTGGAGGGTATAAATTGCCAGATACCCGAGGCTCGGCCGTGGGAATAGGCGAAGGTCTGGTAGGCGCTTTCAACTATGGGTAGCAGTACCAGTTCGGTGGGGAGCTGGCGCTTTTCCGCCTCATTTAACACATAGTGTAAAAATGGTTCGGCGCGTTCAACGACCCGGTCTAAATATTTCTGGTGTTTGGCGTACCATTTAAGCTCGGCGGTTAGGCGTGGGTTATCCTGGGTATCCGCAATACTAAAACCACTGCGCACTCGATTCCATACATCAGGCATGGGCTCGAGGGTGTAATCCGCCGGATTGATGGCGAACATCTCGTCTTCAAGCTCTTGCTCGGCAGCGATATAGGCATCATTGAAAAACTGCTTAATCTTTTTGTCCTGGGCAATTTGCTCAGGTGTTTTTTCAGGAGGATTATTGGCATTATCCGGGCGAGTTGAGCCGTTTGATATGCATGCACTCAGGAATATGCTTAAAAATACCGCAATAAGCGGTTTATGAAAATTACAGTTTTGTATATGAAAAGTCTTTAAATTCAGCAAGTTATCTTCTTTTTCTAATGATGGAGTTAATATGTTAAATACTATCCCAGAGTGTAAATCATTCAATCTGATATTGCTTGAAATATTTCTCAATTAATTTAATGGAATTAGAGTTTCATTAACCCATATTTCAGGTACTATCGTGGCCCATGAATAGAGATAAAGTAGAACTCTTTACCGACGGAGCCTGTCGAGGTAACCCGGGCCCGGGTGGCTGGGGTGTGTGGCTGCGATTTGGTGAGCACGATAAAGAATTGTTTGGCGGTGAAAATAACACCACTAATAACCGCATGGAATTAATGGCAGCCATTATGGGGCTGGAATCGTTAACCCGTCCCTGTGATCTGATACTGTATACCGACTCAAAATATGTCATGCAGGGCATTACCGAGTGGATTGATAACTGGAAGGCCCGTGGCTGGAAAACCGCCGCTCGCAAACCGGTGAAAAATGTTGATCTGTGGAAGCGTCTGGACAGTGCCAGAAATGGACACCAGGTAGACTGGCAGTGGGTAAAGGGTCACGCGGGACATGAGGGCAATGAGAAGGCGGATGAATTAGCGAATAAGGGAGTGGATAGTCTTTAAATCCTAAGGCCATCTTTTCACATAATGAGACAAATCGTACTAGACACAGAAACCACCGGCCTGGAACCCTCCCAGGGACATCGTATTATTGAAATCGGTTGCGTTGAAATAATCAATCGCAAAATCACCGAAAACACCTACCATCAATATATTCAGCCAGACCGGGAAAGTGATGAAGGCGCATTTGAAGTGCACGGCATCAGTACCGAGTTTTTGGCGGATAAGCCTCGTTTTAGCGAAATAGTGGAAGACTTTATCGCGTTTATTAATGGTGCAGAACTTATAATTCATAACGCCCCGTTTGATATTGGTTTTCTCGATCATGAACTCGCCATGCTAGACCCGGTTTGGGGCAAGGTGAGTGACCATTGCACCATTACCGATAGTCTGGTGATGGCGCGCAAAAAACACCCGGGGCAGAAAAATAACCTGGATATTTTGTGTAAGCGGTATGATGTAAACAATGCACGCCGTGAGCTACACGGGGCCTTGCTCGACTCGGAATTACTCGCCGAAGTTTTCCTGAGAATGACGGGGGGGCAGGAGATGCTGGCGCTGGGCAGTGCGCAAAGTGCAGATGGCGAAGCGAGCACCAGTAATGTTAGTCCGATCAAACGGGTGGACAGTAACCGGCCTCAGATTAATGTGATTCGCGCCAATGTAGATGAGCTGGAATTACATCGGGGCAGGCTTGATGCACTTGGGGATGAATGTATCTGGAATAAGTAGTGGAGAACCTTCCCCCCCTTTGAAATAAGCCAGGCTGAGGTGGATTTGCTTTTGAACTAATAAACTATACTCCAGTCAATAGATGACATATTGGCTGTAACCCCCAGAGTATGAAACATGAGTATCATTATTAAATCCGCATCAAAGCAGGATATTAAATCTTCAGAAATCACCTCCGAAACCGATTACCTTAACCGTCGTGAATTTATAAAGCAGTCCGGCATATTAGCGGGGGCAGCCTGGGCCGGTGGTTTAAGTTTACCCGCATCTGCAAAATCTTCAGATTATGGTAATGACTTTCCCGGTTTAATAAAAACCGCCTACGGAAAAGACGAAAAACTCACCTCCTTTAAAGACGCAACAACGTATAATAATTTTTATGAATTTGGTACGGGTAAAAAAGATCCGGCTAAAAATGCCACACAATTTAAAACAGACCCCTGGTCGATTACGGTTGCCGGTGAAGCGAATAAAACCGGTACTTTTCAACTGGAAGATATTTTAAAACAGGCGCAAATTGAGGAGCGTATTTATCGTTTCAGATGTGTTGAGGCCTGGTCAATGGTAGTGCCCTGGGTTGGGTTTTCACTGGCGGATATGTTAAAGCGTTTTGAGCCTACTTCTAAAGCAAAGTATGTTCAGTTTGATACTTTATACGACCCGAAACAAATGAAAGGACAGGTGCGCAGAGTCTTAGACTGGCCGTATCGAGATGGGTTAAGAATGGACGAAGCGATGAACCCTCTGGCATTTATGGCTATCGGGCTTTATGGCCATGACATGCCGAATCAAAATGGTGCGCCGATTCGTCTGGTGGTGCCATGGAAATACGGGTTTAAAAGTATTAAATCGATTGTCAAAGTCACTTTCACAGAGCATCAACCTGTGTGTACCTGGAATGTCACCGGGCCCACTGAGTATGGATTTTATTCAAATGTAAATCCACTGGTGGATCATCCAAGATGGAGTCAGGCTACGGAGCGGGCGCTGGGGGCTAATTTCTGGGATCCAAAAACTAAAACCCGAATTTATAATGGCTATGGCGAACAGGTGGCGCATCTTTATAAAGGGATGAATCTTAGGAAATATTTTTAAATATTCCCGTTGCTAGATTATTGATTATTATAAATCTGATATTTAATAGTATTATTTATACTTCCCTTTTTTACAAAGAAGGGGGTAATAACCTCCCCCTTTGGAAAAGGGGGATAGAGGGGGATTTAAAATGCCCAGGCTATTAACCATGATGACGAAGCATAACAATTGAAAAGCTAAATCTCCCCCAGCCCCTCTTTTACAAAGAGGGGAGCAAAAATCTCCCCCTTTGGAAAAGGGGGATAGAGGGGGATTTAAAATGCCCAGGCTATTAACCATGATGACGAAGCATAACAATTGAAAAGTTAAATCTCCCCCAGCCCCTCTTTTACTAAAGAGGGGAGTAAAAACCTCCCCCTTTGGAAAAGGGGGATAGAGGGGGATTTAAAATGCCCAGGCTATTAACCATGATGACGAAGCATAACAATTGAAAAGTTAAATCTCCCCCAGCCCCTCTTTTACTAAAGAGGGGAGTAAA
>Ga0316207_10000408_pt1 | contig 72894 bp, 71 predicted proteins | sample 6weekpyrite_MG_FD_204943 | JGI IMG/M metagenome (GOLD analysis project Ga0316207, IMG submission 204943) | Microbial mat bacterial communities from mineral coupon in-situ incubated in ocean water Damariscotta River, Maine, United States -... | ecosystem: Environmental > Aquatic > Marine >... | reverse complement strand
CACGCTTTTCCATGGCTTGGGTGACCTCAGCGCCAAAGCCTGTTGCCGCGCGCTCCGATGCTTGCTGCGATACAAGCTGACGGTCGAGCCAGGTGGCCCTGGGTGCCTGGATTTGTTGCGCCAGATCCATATCGGATCGCACGGCAAGGGCGGTGCGCGCACGGCCCCGACGATCCTCAAAATGGCGCAGCTCTACTATAGCACCGCTGGGTGCGTCCCCGGTCGCTTCGATATTGGGAAACACGATATGATGCGTACGCCCATCGATACCATCGATGATGGCATAGGCGCTGCCTTTGAGCTCATCATGGAGACCGCGCTCGACCAATCGGCCGAGGATCGGTTGCCCTGGTTGGCTATCAAGAACAAAGCGTTCCGTTGCGCGCTCGATGTGCCGTTCTTTCATCGCACGATGCATGCGTTTGATGATGTCGTTTCGCTGCCCAAGATCACGCAAAGTTGCTTCCGCATTATCGCTGAGCGACCAGCATGCCGGGGCGAGCTGACCGGCAAGGCCGAGATGCTCGAGCTTGCGTAGCCTCCCCATCTTTAATGCATGCAGATCGAGGGACTGTCCATCGGGCACCGGAATCATATCGATAAAGCCGTCACGCTTCATGGATCGGGAAAGGTCGCGATCAAGATCGGTCCATCGTTCCGCGTCTACCTGCCGTTCCAATGCATGACGGATTTCCAGATCGGTGCGAAGGCCCAGTTCCTGGGTAATCAGATTTTGGGCGCGGGCGCGCATGCCATTGCTGATATAATCACGGGAAATGACAAGGTCGCGCCCATCGTCTGCAACGCCGCGAACGATGACATGGATGTGCGGGTGCTGCGTGTCCCAATGATCGGTGGCGGCCCAGTCGAGCGTAGTGCCCAGGTCCTGTTCCATCTGGCTCATCAGATTGCGGGTGAAGGCCTTCAGGTCCTTCATTTCCACAGCGTCTTCAGGCGACACGATAAACCGAAAATGATGGCGGTCATGCTCGCAGCGCGCAGCAAATCGGTTGCGGTCGACCTCGTCGCTTTCAGCGCCAAACAACCGGCCATGATCATGTTCCCGGCTGACGCCATCGCGCTGGACATAAGAGAGATGGGCAGACAGAGAAGTGCGACTATGATGACGCACCACACGCGCTTTGATTACCGCGCCGCGTGAGCGGCTGGTGAGACGGTGGAGCGCGCGCACGCTGGCAACCCGGCCTCTCCCGAAGGTGGAGCGTTTTGGGCTGATGATTTTGCCGACACGCGATATCCGCCCTCCTGCGCGCTGGGCGGCCTTGAGCGCCTGGGTGATGGCACTCTGATTACGCTCGCCGCTACGTGAACGGATACGCCCTGGCTTTATGCGAAAATCATCATCCTTCATGGCAAATCGACACGCACATCGCGGCAATGCTGCGGATATGATGGGTTTTTACTTCGAACCCACATCGCACCAAATTTTTGCACCTCGAAATGCACTTGCAAAAAGCCTTGAGAATCAAGGCTCCGACCGGGCCAGAAGTGCACCGCACCTCGCAGCCTTTTATCCCGCCCTCCAAAATTTCGCTTATTGTTCAAAAGGTCCAAATCTCTCCATGGTCGCACATACTGCGCGGGCGTTGGACGATATGCGCCAGCGTTGTTCATGGTCTATGCGCGCCGGAAAGCGGGACGAACAGGCCCGTGGGGGAGGCTTTCAAGGGCGTTGTTTCTGGCGTAGAGGATGCCGTATTGGGAGTGTCGATAAGCGCTTTGACTGTATCATGGACGGACGTTTTGGCACCAGTGTCCTGACTGGAAGATTGCACCGCAAAGAGCGCCGCCTGTGTCCAGTGAAGGGGCCGGGGTGATGGTGGGGTGGTGATTTGGCCGACGTCTGTACCGCCAATCATCGGTACGAGTTTTGCCACATAGCTCAGAGTTTCCTCGGGCAGGGGACGGCCGCGGGTGAGATACTCCTCATAGCGCCCCGGCCCGGCATTATAGACAGCGAGCATGCCATTGGGGCCGTAGCGATCATGCATTTCGCGCAGATAGGCGGCGCCCGCCATGATATTGTCATGGGCGTCATAGGGATCGTTTCCCAAGCCATGTTTTGCCCGCAGGGCTCCCCAAGTCGCAGGCATGATCTGCATCAGCCCCATGGCGCCAGCAGGCGATGTCGCAAGCCGACGCCCGCCGCTTTCGACGCGCATCACGGACCAGATCCAGTGTTCTGCTATGCCAAAGCGCTGCGCGGCTTGCGCCACATAAGCATCGATGGATAGGCTTTGGGATGACGCCGCTGCCGCGTTTTGCGCGTGGCATGGATGCGGTCCCCATGGCGCAGATGCCGCAATCGTCAATGCAACCCAAAATGCGTTGCGCCGTATATTTCCCGCACATTTCGTGGACATTTGCTTTTCGCCGGAAGAGTTGGAGTAAAGCGCCATCATTTTCCCCCTGAGTCAGGCGCACGCACAAACAGCGGACGCGCCTCACCGATCACTTGTGCGATGGACAGCGGCCCGAAATATCGGCTGTCGAGGCTATCGGGGATGGCGCTGTTGAGCAGGAAAAGCTCGCTGGGATTGAGTGTTCTGCAGCCGCGCCATTGGGGCAGTGGGCGCTTGCGGCTATCGTGCAGTTTGGCACTGGCAACGACATGGCCATCAATGGTGATTTGGACGCCATGACGACAGACGCGCTGCCCGGATTTTGCCGCGACATGCTTGAGCAACGGCACACCTAGCGGGACATAATGGCGCATGGCCATCCAGCGCGCGAGCGGTTCGGGTGGCAGGATGGCGACCAGTTCTCCTGCACGCGGATTGTCTATGGGGTGGATCGCATAGAGTCCGATGGGCGCACTGGCGCTGGCATTCCAGATGAGGCGCGGGGCGGGGTCGACGAGCGCAATGATGACGATGATGAGCACGGCAAAGTAGCTGATCATCACATAGGCAAAGCGGCTCATAGTCCTGCCTCTCGCCGTTTTGTCCAGGCGATATGACGTTCCATCGTATAGGCGCGCGGTTGCAGACCCGCTGATAGTCTCTGGTGGACATGGCGCTAGTGATCGGGCGATGCTTCGCACGGATCGACGCCTGCGGCCTCGACCGCATCGATCGCGCGCAGCACCTGTTCGACCTTGGGCCAGCCATTCAATGCGAGCAGGCTTTCGCCGCCGGGATGCACATGCGGGCAGGTCGTAAAGGCTTCGCCGGGACCGACAGCGCGCATTATGTCGATCGCCGAAAACACGGTGCCATAGTCATTGGCGTCCCAGCGGATGAACGCGAAGATGCTGCCGGCCGCCAAGCTTTTGATGCTCTGCGAGCGGCTGATGATCTGTTCGTCAACCACGCGGCCAAAGCGCAGCCAATGCTCGCGCTTCTTAGCCAGCCAGGTGACATGCACCTGCGTCAAGTACTGCCGCCGTGAGGTGGGTAAGGGGGAAGAGGTTAGCGGCATGGCGCGCCTCCCCGATGAAGAAAGATTTCCGTTTCGGCCATGCCGTATTGCGTAGAGCGAACGCCTCGCTCGCAATCTTCGCCCCAAGCGCCCGCTGCCGCGCAAACCGTTAGCAAGAATCCGAAGGATTCTGGGTTAGATATGTTAAGGGGGCCGGAGCGCCAGATTTCATGCGGGTTTGGAGGCGATTTGGGTTCCTGATAGGACGAACTCTGGGTTCCTAATAGGACGAGCCTCATGACCTTTTATCCACAGCTTTTGCGCGGGCGCGGTGGCCGATGCGCCGCAGCGCCAGATCGAAGAGGTCAGGCTCGGTCGCGACAAAGGTGAGGCGCTCATGACCCAGGGTTCGTTCAATGGTGAGGCGATAACCGGGAAGTGATTGCCGCGCTGCGATGGCGCGCAGCTCATAGGCGAAGCGTTTGAGCGGCGAGAGCGCGCCTGATTTGAGGTGGAGATGCGCGACATCGAAGCTCCAACCACCGCTTTGCCTGCCGCCATGTTTGCGCACGATGCGGTAAAGCCAGCGCTCCAGCCCGCCGGTCAGTGCAAAATAAGCCCGGTCGATGGTCAGCACCAGCGCCTGATCGATGACGGCAGCATAGAACCAGTCGGGCAGGATCAGCTCGATGCCCAACGGGCGGCCATCGGCGTCCAGGCGCTCCTGCCATTCGTTGATCCAGGAGAAGCGATGGCGGCGGCGCTGATGTGCTTGCCGCAGCGAAGTCGCAACACTGGTTGATTGCAACCGGTCCAATGCAGCCTTCAGCCGACCATAATTGTCGCGACTGGTTCCGCGACCGATGAAGGTCAATATTTCATGCGGGGTGGTGGCAATGAGCCGGGAGGTGGCGCGACCCTTGTCGCGCGCTTCGACGATCTGGCTTGCAGCCCAGATCAATATATCGGCATCCCAGATGCTCGCCATGCCATGTTCGGGCGTTGCCTCGACCTGGATCGTGACGCTTCCCATGCGAAAATCGATGGGGCGTGTTCGCTTGGTCTTGGCGAGACTGAAGAAGGGCCAGGCCATCAGATCCTGCGCATCGCGCGGAGCAATATTGCCAGGGACCGAGCGGAACAGCTCCAGCTGGGTCCGGCTTGTGGGAGAAGGAAGGTTTGCCATCATGACCTCACCGCCGCACAGGCGCCGGGGTCATGCGCTTGGCGGGATGCACCGTTCCGCTGCCGGGATCGGAGGTCGAGCGGCGCGTCCCCAAAGCCGCCCAGGCTTCGAGATCGTCGATCGCATAGACGATCCGCCCACCAAGCTTGCGAAACACAGGACCGGTGCCATAGCAGCGATGCTTTTCGAGTGTGCGCGCCGAAAGGCCGAGATGGACGGCAGCATCGGGGGTTTTAAGGTAACGCGGCGTGGGGGCGGGGGCAGTATGATCCAAAGTGTGTCTCCTGATGTGCGACGAAAAGGGCCGCGAACAGGAGCCAAGGATCGGTGAGAAGGGCACTCACAAGAATGGACGCTGTCAGGGGAGGGCGAGAGCGTCCCGATAGCGGTTTGGTCAGCGCCCTCTATCGTCACCGCGCAGCAGGCGCAGATAGCCGCCATGGACGAGCTTTTTTGCGTCACCCAGCCAGCGGCCGATCTGGCGGCGCTGACGCGAGTCCGACCACTCGGCTGCGTTATAGGAGGTGACGCCGGGATCGATCAGCATGGCTGCGAGTTCGCGGGCGCGTACGCCATCCATGCGTCCATCCCAGGCGCGCAGCATCATTACGAGGCGGCGCTGCTGAAGAGTGGTGAGCAGCTGCGGAGGCGGGCCAGCTCCCAGACCCAAAATATGCCGTCTCAGCCGTTCGGCGGCGGCAAGTCGGATATGGAGGTCACGGTCAAGCGGCATTTGAACGGCGAGCGGCATAGTGAGATTGGTGGGCAGGGAAATACGGATATCGCCCGCACCGTCCGCCAATATAAGCTGCTTGCGGCCATCTGATTGCAGACAATGATGCGCCGGACCCAGCGCAGCGGCCGTGATGCAGGTGTCGGGTGTCCTCCTCGGCGATGCCGCCCTCGCGCACGATGCACGGCACCGGCGCTGTGCGGGCGAGGCGCTTTTGTTTGGCGAGCAGTTCGAGCGCGCGAAAGCGGCGGCCACCGGCGGGGATTTCGTAGAGGCCGGTTTCTGTGCCGTCCTCCGCGATGATGGGCCGCACGCTCAGGCCCTGCAGCAGCCCGCGCCGGGCGATGTCTTCGGCGAGATCCTCGATCGACACGCCCGCCTTGATCTTGCGGACATTGGACTGCGAGAGCAGAAGCTTGATGAACGGAATGTCGCGCGAGGAGGCGAGACTGATTTTCTGATGCTTCGTCATGATGATACTCCATGACGGGCGGCCGGGAGCCTCTCTCCAGACATCAACCCGTCACGAAAATCACGGGCTCCCCTCTTCCTCTCAAGAAGAAGAGCAGAGCCGTGAAGGATGACAGGGAAGAGCGGGCGCAAAGCCCTCCTTCAGTTCAGCCGCTCGAACAGTTTTTTCGCTTTGCCTTCCATATCGAGGCGGGCGTCCTGCTGGGGTTTGTCGCGCGCCACCGCGGTAATGCCCTGCACGAAGTCGAAGATACTCGCCGGGGGATGACCTTCTTCCATCAACACACGCTCGATGATCTTCGACGTCTCCGCCTTGGAGAAGCCGCGCCCCCGCAGGAAATCACTGCGATCCTCGTCGCTACGCGCGACAATGCGTTCGCGTGCGGTACGGATGCCATTGATAAAGGGCTGCGGTGAAGAGTTGGCAAAACGGGCCAGGGCAGGGGCAGCCTCATGGGCAAAGCGGGAAGCGGCATATTTGCTATGGCGGATGACGATCTCCTCGAAACCTTCGACGCCCCATAGGTTCCTGTTCTGGCATACGGCGCGTAGGTAAAAGCTTGCCAGTCCCAGGGTTTTTGCGCCGACTTCCGAATTCCAGCAGTAAAAGCCGCGAAAGAACAGATCGGGCGAACCATCGGGGAGTTTGCCTGCTTCGATCGGGTTGAGATCATCGACCAGAAACAGGAACACATCACGATCCGACGCATAGAGCGTGGTGGTATCCTTCGTGACATCGACATGCGGATTATAGATGCCGCTCGACCAGTCGAGCACGCCCGGCACCTTCCAGCGCGTATCGCCGGTGCCATTGCCCGCGATACGCTGCACGGCCGCGACCAGTTCATGGTCATAGATACGCCCATAGTCGGGACCGGTCACGGCGCGCAGTTCAGTGCGCCCATCATCGGATTCGAGCGTTTCGAGCTGCTCGGCACGGTGCGTTGTCAAACCATATTGCAGGTTGATGCCGGCAAGGGATGCTGGAAGCTGACGCAGATAGGAAGCGGGCGCGCCAACAAGGCTGGCGAGTTGCCCGAAGCTCCAGTGGGTGGGCGCGACGGGAATATCTGAACCCGGCAATATCAACGCAAGGGATTCAGCGTCGTCGCGGGAAGCTATGAGGCGGATCGCGGCGCTCTCCACTGTGCGCGTTCGGCTGCGCTCGGCGCGGCCTTTCAGGGACGCGAATAGCTCGGTCAGGGACAGGAACCGCTCATCATCGGGCCGCGAAAACCATTCGGACGACACCCGCCCAACGCGCGCACCTCTCGTCACATCTACCTTGTAGCCGCCGCGCGCATCGGCGCGGCTGTCCAGTATTTCGATATCGCTCATGGAACTTCTCCATGACGGGCGGCCAGGAGACTCTCTCTCTCTCAGCCATCAACCCGTCACGGCAAAGCCGCAGACCTCTTACTCTGAGATTTTGAGCGAGGCAGCGAGGAAGAACGCTGCCTGCCGGTCAGAAATAATCCGACACATCTTCTTTATTGCCGTCCATTGTTCGCTCTCGACTGATTACGTGGAACGATGTGACGGCTTCCGATCGTAGAGATTATCACCATAAGTTATTGATTTTATGGTGAGCCCTGCTGGGTTCGAACCAGCGACCTACTGATTAAAAGTGATCTATACTTATATCCTCTTGGCTACGCCAGAGCAGTGTATTATGTCAGAAATCCATTGAAAATGATAAGATATTCGGGACTTCATGCTGTTGTGGCGTAGTATCGGCGATTGGCACATTCTGATCTTTGCGATAGCATTTACCGTTCTAAAACCGTTCTAAATTGTGAGAGCCTATGAGACTGCAATTGTCTGAGCGAACTGTGTCGGCCGTGCCATTTGCATTAAGTGGTCAGACGATAGTGCGCGATGCCGAATTGAACGGTTTCTTCCTGCTCGTCGGTAAACGCACCAAGACGTTCATGGTACAGGCGGACCTTCGACGGGATACGAAACGCCAGTCGATCCGAGTGAAGATTGGGGAAACGGGCCGTGTTACGGCCCGTGAAGCCCGGTCAGCCGCGAAAATCCTGTTGGGCCAGATTTCGGCTGGAGTTGATCCGCGGGTCAAGCCCCCCTCCGCTGCTAAGGCGGATAGTGATCAAAGAAGCGATCCAACGCTTCGCGCCGCATGGCAGAATTATCGCGACAGTCACATGCTGCGGAAGGGGCGGAGCCAGAAGACGGTGGCGGGATATGAGGATCACGTCTTGCGCCTAATGAGAAAATGGCTCGACGAGCCGCTATCGAAACTTGGGCATGAACCTGTGCTGGTCAAGGAGTTGCATGACCGGCTTACAAAGAAAAGTGGGCCCTATATGGCAAATGCCTCGATGAGGACGCTGCGGGCCATCTATAATCATGCGCGCAAATATGCACGCGCCCTGCCAGCGGAAAATCCCGTCTTTGCTATCGATTGGAATCTGGAGCATCGGCGGGATTCTGGAATGGGCGTCAAGGATCTTGCAGGATGGTTCGCGCAACTGACTAAGATCGAAAACCCGATCCGTCGCGAGATGCATCTATTTATGTTGCTATCAGGTAGCAGACCCCAAGCCATCAAGACGGCGCGGATTGAATATCTCGATCTGCGAGACCGGCTATTATTTATTCCCAATCCCAAGGGTGGTGCGCGTAAAGCGTTCGCCATCCCTCTGTCTCGTCAAATGATGCGATGTGTTGTCCGCGCGATACGGCTTGGGCGAATGATGCATCCGGAGCAGGCTGGAGAGTGGTTATTTCCCGCCGCCAGTAAGTCCGGGCATATTATCGAGCATAAGGAGAGCGGGAAGAGGCTGTCGCACTGGGGCAATGAACTGCGCCAAAGCTACAGGACCATCGGGCAATCGGCAGGTATCGGCGAAGTGGACATGCACTTGCTCATGAACCACGCCCTTCCGGGCGTGAATGCTGGATACATTACCCGGGAGAAACTCGTCGGAACCCATTTAAGGCAAGCGCAGCAACAGATTTCCGACAAAATATGGCAGCATGGCGCAGTGAGCGTCTCCTGCGTGTGGCCAAATGTTTCTTCGGGTCAATTGGCGAGCAGCCTGTTATCAAAAGCCTAAATCTGTCACCACAGCATATAGTAATGAAGTACCAGACTTTAGGCGTGAAAATCATTTTTCTCACTGATTTAATTGGCAAATATGTCACCTTTTAAAGATAAATTTCTCATATGTAATCACGAAGTAATCACGATTTAATAACTGCCTCTAAAGGTTGAAGGGAGTTTCTAACTGAGAAGTGGCCTGTTTCAGATATATGCTTCCGCACGCCCGGCACCAATATCGCAGATTCGTCGATGGAGCAGGGGAATTCGAACTCTCGACCTCAACCTTGGGAGCATGATTTTACCGTTATTACAAAATATCTGAGACCACAAATTAGCGATAATAATCCATTCGTACCGATATTGAGTGCGATAATCTATCCCACCTTACGTCGTGATTTGCTTTCATCTTCTTATCAATTGCCCAAGGGTTGACTCGTTCTGATAATGTAAGTCGGTTAGCTGGAGAGGGGCAGGAAACGGCGAAAATTTCTAAGCGACTGGTGGAAGCTCTGAGGCCTCACGATAACGGACATGCTCTCCTGTGGGATGGCGAGTTGCGCGGCTTGTGGATGCGCGTGGTGTCCTCAGGGTTGCAGACGTTCATCATACAATATCGAACACTTAAGGGCGTAGCCACCGCGTCACGATTGGCCGTGACGGCGTTCTGAAAGTAGAAGAGGCACGGGATCAGGCCTAGGTCAAGGAGGGGGAAGTTGCCAGCGGCGCGAACCCGGCGTAGGAACGCGCACCGAAAAGCCGTTTGCGAACTGCGCGACTGGCATCTGAAAGAGGCGAGGGTAGAGCGTATTATCGGCCGACGCAACTGTCCGATCAAGTCTTCGACGCTGGACATGGATGAAAGCCGGATCAGGACACATATCAAACCTCGGCTTGGTAAAAGGCTTGCCAGCAGTTTGCGAATTGTCGATGTCGAGGGCATGCAATCCGATATTTTCGCGGGCCACGCAATTGGGACAGTGCAGGATGTGCTCTCGCATGCGGCGCTCCTTGGTGAATTGCCGAACATCCCTGCCAGAGAGCGCGTAAACTTGTCGGAAAACGCTAGGCCATGGCCCCTTGCGGGGGCTGGCTTACTCGGCGCTTGAAGCGCGGTTACTGCCCCGAGTTGATATGCTAGGCTCCAGTTAAAATTTCGCCTTCATCCCAACCTGCCAGCGCCGGGGCGCGCCGGGACCATAAGCGCGCGGGTTGCTGGCTCCGGGAGCTTCACTTAAGCTTATCCCGTCCAGTTGTGAGAATGTGCCGAATGTCGCGAAGTGGCGATCAAAGACGTTGGTCAGTTCTCCGAATAACGAAACGCCACGCACAAATTCCACGCTGGCCCGCATATTGGCAACCAGATAGCCGGGCAGCTTCGCATTCAAATTGGCCTCGTCCCATACCAGATATTGCCCGGACCGGACTATGATATCCCCGCCAATCGACCAGTGCGCGCTCGTGTAATCGACGCTCACTGTTCCGCTATGTCGGGGAATGCCGGGCAGGCTGTCGCCTCGCGCCATATCAATCGTGCCGTCACTGTTGGCGAGCGGGTTGGCGGGGCAGCATCACCTCGATCGGGCGCGAGGCTTTCGCCGAGCGGGCGTGGCCACTTATCGGCCGCAAGGTTTCCAAGGCACGGGTAGTCAACGACATTTACGAGACCGCCTGTGCATCAATGGCACTGCCGATTGATGAGGATTCTACTGCGGTCACGATGTTTCACATGGTCATTGCTCAGGCCCGCACCCTTATTCAGCAGCGCACCGAGATCGAACGCATTGCCCATGATGGACTGGCTGCGAACCGTGACTATCAGCTCCTGCGTATGATCCCCGGGATCGGTCCGATCAATGCCCTGACGATCCTGGCTGAGGCTGGCGACCTTCGGCGATTTGCTCACCATCGCCAGTTCCTGAAGTTTTTCGGCCTTGATCTTGCCACCTGTCAGTCCGGAACATTCCGGGGACGCACCAAGCTGTCCAAGTACGGCAATGCCCGGTTGCGACGCACCTTCTGGATGGCGACTCAGGTCGCGATCCGGCAGCCCAACAACAGTTTCCGCGACAAGCTCGGGCGCTATGTCGCCGGGCATGCCGACGATCCTGATCGTCGCCGCAAGGCGATGACCGCTCTCACCGCCAAGATGGCCCGCGTCGCGCACGCTGTCATCAAGACGGGAACCGAGTACCGTCCGTTCCTCGAACGGGCGGACACCAGATGGAAGGACCCCTCTCTGCTGTGCCGTGAGGGTGCTGCGGCGACCCTGTAGATAATGTTAGGGCCTTTCATCTGGTACCCGTATCTCATCTTAAGGACGGTGAGGACCACGATCTCCAAAGTCGATGGATCCTGTGTTTGCTATGGCCGAGAGCGCATTCCTTGACGATGAAAGCCATCTGGATCATAAATTCACAAGCGCCGATCACAATCGGCGCAACGAGACCTGCTGGCATTTGCCCGCTACGCCTTCCCAACATAGGACGTTATCGGACCTGATATGCTCGGGTGGCCCATGTTCGATGAACAGGTCGGCCAGCACGTCGATGACGTCGTTCGACCGGAACCGCCGGAGCGGCACCATCGCCAGGCATTCCCGGTTGAACTCGTCGATGATGTTGAGCATCCGGAACTTCCGGCCGTTGTGCGTCCGATCTTCGACGAAGTCGTAGGACTATACATGCCCGCGATATAGTGGGCGCAACCGGATGCATGATCCGTCACCCAACCAGAGCCGTCGTCGCTTTGGCTGTTTCTTTGGCACCTTGAGTCCCTCCCACCGCCCTATCCGTTCCACAACCGACAGGCTGACCTGCCAGCCTGCATCACCCAGCAGCGCATGGATCCGCCGATAACCATATCGGCCATAATCCTTCGCCAGTGCGATGATGTCCGCTGTCAGGCGCTGCTCGTCGGCATCGTCCCTCGGAGGATGTCGCTGGGTCGAGCGATGCTGGCCCAGAACACGACAGGCCCGACGTTCCGATATCGGCAATACACGACGGACCTGCTGGATCGCCTCACGGCGACGGGAGGGGCTCAAAAAGTCAGCTTCGATGCCTCTTGCAAAATCGCCTTGTCCAGTGCGAGGTCTGTGACAACCCGTTTGAGCCGTGCATTCTCACGCTCCAACTCTTTCAGCCGTTGCGCCTGATCGACCTTCAGACCGCCATATTCCTTGCGCCATCGATAAAGCGTTTGCTCCGCAATGCCGATCTGGCGACAGGCTTCAACAGCTGTTCCTCCACGGCCCACGATCACATCGACCTCTCGCAGCTTCGCATTGATCTGCTCTGCCGTATAAGGTTGACGTCCCATATGTTTCTCCAATTCCTATGCCTCAAAAGGCTCTCTTCAGAATTGGACCAATTTTCTCAAGGCAGACCAGACTGATACCGCACGACCCTGCGGCTTACTCCAACCTATGCATGCGCCCGACGCTCGCTCACACCGTGATGTTCACCGGCATGCGCGACAGCCTGTCAGTTGGCACCAGACGTTACTTTTTTAATGCCATATCCTTCAACATCGCATGTCCAGCATTGCCTCGGCCAGCAGCTTCTTCGACCGGGTGTGTTCTTCCTTGAGCGATCGCAGTCGCCGTGTCTCGGATACCTCCAGGCCACCAAAGTTGGGCTTCCACTTGTAGAAGGTCGCTGAGCTGATCCCGTGGCGGTGGCACGCTTCAGCCGTCGCTATCCCAGCCTCCTGCTCCTTCAAGATCGCAATGATCTGTTCCTCGCTGAACCTGCTTCGCCTCATATTTGTCCGACGCCTTTCATCGGACTTTACTATAAAATAGTCATATTTCAGTGTATTATGTCAAAATCAACAAGCAGACACGCCCTTTGGTCGCATTGCTTCGCTAGACTATGTTGGATCGAAGTCCGAAGCACTCACTCTCATGTTCGCCGTTCTTACATCGCTCATGGCAACCTAGGCTAATATTTAGCCTCATTATAAAATTGACCTGCCCCATTTGGGGCAGGTCAAGTCGGAAACTAGCTCTGCATCTAGAAGCAAAACCAATTGCTCCAGTCAAGACGGGCATATCCTTTAGAAGTTGAACCCAAGCTTAGCGTACCATTCTCGAGGACGGTTGTAAGTGCCATAGATTAGTCCGCCGCCTAGCTGGGCGAAGCCGTTAGTAACATAACGTTCCTTGAGAAGATTGGTCCCGCCGACAGTGATACGATATTGTCTACTCGGTGCCACATAGCTGAGGCTCGCTCCAAGTGTGTTACTCGACGGTTGGGCTATTAAATAGCTCCGTTCAGTGTCGTTCCAGATCTTGCTTTGATATGTGTAATCCACAGTCTGGATCAGCTTCGCGCCATTGGCAAGTTTCAGTTCATAGCGGGGACTGATATTAATCTTCCACTTTGGCGATTTGGGCAACGGTGATCCCGCAAATACGCCCGCCTGATAGGGGTTGGGATTGACGATGGAACCTGCTTGAACACTGGTGAACTTCGCGTCAGTATAGCTGAGCGACGAGCTTACGCTCAGTCCACCGCCGATATTCGCGTTGGCTTCGAGTTCGACGCCCTTGATCCGCGCAGTACCGGCATTGCGGAGAGTCGGCGTAACACCAAAGATATAGTTCAGCTGTATGTCCGAATATTTGGTGGTGAACGCTGCAAGGTTCAGCTGCAACCTGCGGTTGAGGAGACGCGATTTTATGCCGACCTCAAACGTCTTCGCCTTTTCCGGGCCAAATGTCGGTGCCGTCATCGATGGCGCGCTCAGGCGTTGAACGAAACCGCCGGTCTTGTAACCCTGAGAATAGGAACCATAGGCCATGACTTCGTCGGTGGGATGCAGGTCAATGCCAAACTTCGGCGAGAAATTGTTGAACGACTTCTTGAAGACACCCGGCGGGTAGTACCCAAGCGGATTGGTCGGATCGGGGTAGCCGTGCGATACGAAACAGGGATTAGAGGTTCCGATCGGACCGACACAGGAAGGGTCCGCCTTGTAGTCGAAACCATTCAGTTCCGATCCGCCAGACGAAAAGGATTTGCGTTCGTGAGTATAGCGTCCACCGACAGTTATCCCGATGAGGTCGGTGATCCTCCAGTCCATCTGGCCGAAAAATGCGGCGTTCTTCGTTTTCTGCGCGTAGGGCGATACGTTGGTAATAAGTCCATCGACTACCAGGGCGACGTCCGCCTGTGTCGACGATTCCGTGAAGTAATAGCCGCCCAGAACGACATTGAGCCGATCATCGAGAAATTTTCCGGCAATCTGGGCTTCTTCGCTGAACTGATGTTGCTTGATAGGATAAGACAGTTCCAGAATTGGTAGCGGCGAACCGTCTTCATCCATCGCCGAATAGAAATCGAGATTTCGATAACTGGTGATCGACTTTAGCTTTAGCGTGCTGCTTAGCTCATATTCGAGCGTGCCGGTGAAGCTATAGCTGGTCAGTTCCGACGTGTTGCCGCCCGTCGCGTAGCTTCTGTCGATATTCGGAGATATGAAACGATTGTCGAACGGCAACGTCGGCGTGCCGCCGGTCAGGTTGAATCCGGCCAAAGGCGGGAGCTGGCTGGCGGGGTTGAGCGGTGTCCCGCGCGGGCCGCAGAACGACCCCAGACCGAACAGCGAGAGCGTTGCCGGGTCCGTCGAAATGCAAAGATTGTAGATACCAACCAGCGTGTTGCCGCCATCGGTGGCGAGCAAGCTGTTGTTTAATGAGGACTGGTCCACACGGTTATAGTCAGCCGCCAGTGTGACACGGAATGGTCCTCCGTCATCGAAGCGAATCTTGCCCCGCAATGTTCTGCTGTTCTCGCCGCTCTGCGTGCTGTCGCCTCCCGAGGGCTGACCGGCGTAGATGGAGCTAGCCGAGTCCGTGACATAGGCGGTTGCCGAAGGATAGGGCACGCGATGCTGAAAACCGTCGCGCGTTTTGATCGCTGCGGTGACAAGAGCGGAGACCGAATCCGTGATAGGCAGATCGATCGAGGCCTGAGCATCTAGGCGATTATACCGCCCGGTTGTTATTTCGCCACGGATCGCGAGCTCGTCACCGGGATCGCGTGTGACGACACTGACTGCGCCACCGATGGTGTTGCGTCCGAACAGCGTCCCCTGTGGCCCTTTCAAAATCTCGACGCGCTCAACGTCCGGGAGATCGAGATTGGCGCCGATCGTTCGAGCGAGATACACGCCATCCAGATAGATCCCGACGCCCGGATCAAAGTTGATCGCGAACTCATTGCCGCCGATGCCGCGGATCGTTGCCGCAAGAACGGCGCTTGACCCCGAGAATGGCGAACCCGCCGTGAAGGTTGTACTAGGAGATATGTTGCCGATCGAGGCGACATCAACAATCTGCCGCTCTTGGAGGGCTTGAGAGCTGATGGCGGAGATCGCAATCGGAACATTCTGCGCAGATTGCTCTCGCCTCTGTGCCGTAACGACGATATCGCCTGTCACACTATAATCCTGATCCGCAGACGGCGTAGCGGTTGCAGGCGTCGAGTCAGCTGGCGGCGTTTGAGCTGTCTGTGCAAAGGCTGTCTGGGCCAACACGAGCGGTACGATTGCAACCGTTGCGTTCAAAAGCATTCGATTAAACATCATTCTCTCCCCTTTTTTAATTGTTGCCTACCCTGCTTGATGCCGGTGTTCGGTGGGCAAGCGACGCTGGAACGCCAATTAGCAACTGGCTGATCTTTTTCCTTCTTAGCAGACCAGAAACACAGATTACAATATAAAAAGCTGATATTTAGTGAAACAAAGGATTTTTTTAGCATTCAATGTGTAGGCGCCGGTGTCGCGGCTTGCTAACGCTCCTCAAGCCTTGCTCTAAAACATATTGTGTTTAATAAAAAATCATATATTATAATCCGAAAGGATGCGTTTGTGCGGCAACATAAAACGTTATCGTCAAGCTAATAGCTCAGTCAGTTTGGAAGTGAGGACTTGTTGCGCACATGCTTATGTTGACCGGCATACTTATATCAATCCGGGCTAATCCTGCTTGGAAGTGTAGGACGACGCAAATTGCGAGGATGCAGATCGCCTCGCCTAAAATCGGGGAGGCCTAGCTATGCCACCATCTTCGGATCGTGTCGCTCTGGCAGAACGACTGGCGATATGGTCGCCCTACAGCTTGGGTGCGCTCCGCATCATGGCTGGGTTGCTTTATATGCAGCATGGGATGCAAAAGTATTTCCATTTTCCGCCCGGCGGCCACGTCACGGGTCCATTCAATCTTTTCTCTCTTTTTGGTATCGCCGGGACGCTGGAGTTGTTCGGCGGGGCATTGCTTGCACTCGGCCTCTTTACGCGCCCGACAGCCTTCTTGCTCTCGGGTCAGATGGCTATCGGCTATTTCATGTTTCATTTTGTGCAGGGTTTGAGCATGCCTGCAGGCATATTTCCGGTCGTGAACGGTGGTGATCTGGCCATTTTATTCTGTTTCGTGTTCCTCAATTTCACTTTCTGCGGACCGGGCGCATGGAGCGTGGGTTCGCTCTTCAGCCGAGGTGACGAAACACCTGAATAGGCGAGGGCACTAGCCTGGCCGTTCAGCCTCTGCCGCCGCTGCGGTCGAGAGGTCCAAAATCTGTTCTGGATACAGGCAGGGGGGAATGGAACGGCCAGCAAGGACGGAGCCTATCATCGCTCCTCGGCCTAGTATCCCAGCAGCGACTTGATCTCGAGATACTCCTCCAGCCCATAAGTCCCTTGCTCGCGGCCATTGCCGGACATACGGTAGCCGCCAAACGGAACATTGGGCGCAGGTGGGGCGCCGTTGATATAAACCCGGCCCGTCCGCATGGTACGGGCCATGCGTTGCGCCCGCCCGACATCTGCTGACCACACCCATCCGGCCAGACCGTAGTCTGTGCTGTTTGCAATGGCGGTGGCATCGGCTTCGTCGTGGTAGGGAATGATCGACAGAACGGGTCCAAAAATCTCTTCCTGGGCAATTCGCGAATTCGGAGCAACATGGCCGAAGATCGTGGGGCGCACAAAGTATCCACGCTCAATGCCCTCGGGTCGTCCGAGGCCGCCAGCAGCGAGCGTCGCTCCCCCTTCAATGCCCGCGGCAATCATCACCTGAATTTTGTTGAACTGGGCCCGACTGGCGACCGGCCCCATTGTCGTTTTGAGCGAGTTGGGATCGCCACAAATAAAGCTGTTCGCCCTGTCAGCCGCCAACTCGAGTGCCTCGTCATGCCTCTCGCGCGGAACCAGCAAGCGGGTGGGCGCTTGGCAGGACTGACCGGAGCCAATATAGCAGCGAGAGACGCTCCACGGAACAACATGGTTGAAATCCGCGTCGGGCAACAGGATGTTGGCCGATTTACCACCCAGTTCCAGATGAACACGCTTTATGTTCGCGGCAGCCGCAACCGAAACGAGTCGGCCTGCATGGGTCGAGCCGGTGAGTGAAATGAAGTCGACGTCAGGATGGGCCGCAAGACGCTCACCGGCAACGCTTCCAAGGCCATTGACGATATTGAAAACTCCGGGCGGTGTGCCTGCGGCTTCGATTGCCTCGGCAAATACGAAGGCACTAAGCGGTGAAATTTCTGATGGCTTGGCGACAACGGTGCACCCTGCCGCCAATGCTGCTGCAACCTTATTTGAAAGCAGCCCGGTCGGCACGTTCCACGGGACGATCGCGCCGCAGACGCCGATAGGTTCGCGCACCACTAGCGCACCGGGGATCGCTTCCTCGAATGAATAGGTTTCCAATACTGCGGCCATGTTTCGAAACGCTGCGGCGGAGTTCCCTACGTGGAACGTGCGCGCGAAATCAGCAGGTGAGCCCATTTCGGCCGTGACGAGTTCAGCAATATGGTCTCTGCGAGCCTCGATTTCCGCAGCAATGCGCTGCAGCAGCGCAACGCGCTCGGATTGCGGTGTGGCTGCAAATTTGGGAAAAGCGATACGGGCAGCAGCCACTGCCCGGTCAACATCATTGATACCGGAAAGAGCTATCGACGCAAAAACCTCTTCAGTTGCAGGGTTTTCAATGTCAATATACTCTCCGCTCTCCGGAGCTTCCCAACGTCCATTGATATAGAGAGACTTGCTGGTATCGGGCAGGATCATGGTCATTTTTCCATATTGGTTTGAAAGGTTCCATCGTAAGGCGGTAACCTGAATATGCGGTGGTTAGGAACCACCATCTACATGCAGGTTATATACCCTCGCAGGTCGGTGCATCTGTACAGGCCTGTGCCGCGCCTTCGTAAGATGTGTAAACTAGAGCTTTGCGCCATGCTATCCTCAGGTCCATGCAAATTCTCCCGGTTTACGATCTCGCTGCCGTTCCCCAAGCCAGCAAATCGGCATGCGCGGGCCGCTGATGTTTACGGCGGTATCACCCATCGTTCAGTTGCTGCAACTAAAATCTGATTTTTTCAAAATAATCGCATTTATTTCTTTTCAAATGGAGAAAACTTGAGCATAAGATTCATTCAGTTGGTGAATCAAATTCACTGGAGCTCAGATCTTGAAATCGGCGTTCGCGGCGATTGGGTTGTTGAATGGACGTGCCGTTTATATGGCGTCCAATAAGGAGAGAAGCTTTGAACACAATGCGCGCGGCGCGGCTCCACGAAGTCGGTCAGCCTTTCACTGTTGATGAAATCGATGTGCCGCAGCCCACAGGCAATGATGTGCTTGTGCGCGTTCGTGCGTGCGGAATCGTGCCCAACCTCAAGAACGTCGTGACGCATTACCCCGAATGGTTTCCATTCCTTCCACTTCCGAAGTTTCCTGCTATCTATGGCCTTGACCCTGCAGGCGAAATTGCTGCTGTCGGCCCGGACGCTATCAATGTGAAGGTGGGCGACAGGGTTTATGTTAACCCGCTTCGCTACTGCGGTAACTGTCTGAAATGCCGGGATGGCAAGTACATTGCCTGTCAATCTCTTGTCTTTGCCGGGTACTTCGGTTTCGTCCCTGGCGCTCAGGAAATGTTTGATCGCTATCCTTGGGGCGGGCTCGGCGAGTATATGATCGCTCCGTCCTACAGCCTGGTTTCGTTGCCCGACAGCGTCAGCTTTGAACAAGCTGCGCGTTTCGGCTACCTGGGCACCGCCTACGGCGCGCTGCGCCGGGCTAATGTCGGGCCGGATACCAGCGTGCTGATCAACGGCGCGACGGGAACGATCGGTGTTGGCGCGATTCTGCTGTGCCTTGCAATGGGTGTCCCTAAGATCCTCGCCGTTGCGCGTAACCGGAATATTTTGACTCAACTGCAGACGCTGGCACCCGACCGCATCTTCCTGCATTCGAACGAAGACGGACCATGTACTGATTGGGCGCGCGGCCTGACCGGCGGGCACGGCGTCGACGTTGTTCTGGAAGCCCTCAGTCCTGGCGCACCGGTTCAGGCAACGATGGATGCGTTCCATGCCGTAAGCCGTGCTGGCACTCTAGTCACTGTCGGCGGCGCGGAGGACAAGTTGCCCTTCGATCCAATTTGGCTGATGTGCAATGCCATTTCCTATCTCGGCTCGTGCTGGTTCTCTACGCGTGAAGGGCACGATATGGCGAATATGGCTGGCACGGGTGCACTCGATCTTTCGGTTCTGGAAAACCTCTGTTTTCCGCTGGAACGCGTGAACGACGCGCTTGAAACCGCGCAACATCGCAATTCGGGCGGCCTTCAGAATATCGTTGTGACGCTGTGACCGACGTGAACAAAGCCGGCATGCGCCGGTTCGTCACCTATGTGGACGCTGGCGGCAAGTCCCGTTTTGGTCCAAGTGATGACGCGCCGTGCGTATCCGAATTCCAAGCTACGCCTGGGATGCGATCGTCGGTGATCTGGACGATGGCTCAACCGCCTGTTCTGCCGTCTGGACCAGAAGATCCGGTACCCGGAATGACCTCCCAGTACCCCGACCCGGGCGGCAATGTTTTTTTGGTTCTGACATTGCCACCGATGAGCATTTACGCTGATGAGAATTTTGACTTCGCTGCGGCCGTTTCAGAACACGCACGTTTGTCTCCGGGAATCGCAGAACGGATGGAGGCAGATGCGCCCGGTTTTCATACCACGCAGACGATCGATTACGTCATTCTGCTCACAGGCGAGTTGTGGCTTGTTTTGGATGATGAGGAGCGGAGGCTGGTTCCCGGCGATACGGTAGTTCAGATCGGCGCTCGCCATGCTTGGCAAAACCGCAGCAATGAGCCCGCGACCTTTGCGGTTGTCCTCATGGGTGCGGGAAATCGACAAGCTTAAGCGTACAACCGGATCCCGAAGGCACCCATGAAACGACTTTCACTGACATTCGACAATGGCCCGACGCCTGGCATCACCGAGCAGGTGCTGGATGCACTTGATGAACATTCGGTAAAAGCGACATTTTTTCTTGTGGGTCAGCAGTTGGAACAGCCAGAAGGCCGCAAACTGGCGGAACGGGCTTACAGGGCGGGACACAGGCTTGCCAACCACAGCTATAGCCATGGTGAGCCCCTCGGACTGCGGAAAGAGGGGGGGGGGGCACGTGCGGAAATCCTGCGTGTGCACGATCTGTTAGGAGAAATGGTGGGCGCAGAAGTGCTTTACCGTCCTAACGGTCGCGGCTCGACAGGAACCCATCTGTTCAATACAGAGGCCGTGGACACGCTTGCCGAAATTGGTGCAAGCGTTGTCCTGTGGAACTGTGTGCCCCGCGATCGCAAGGCCGTGATTTCCTCGCCGGACATTTGGCTGGAAGACGCCAAGCAGGCTGTCATGGCGCATGACTGGACCGTGATGGTGCTTCATGACCGCCCTTCCGGCTTTCCGTTACCCGGCCCGATGGCCTTCTTGTCCGACTTTTTGTCCTGGGCGGAGGGCCGCGTCGAATACAGACTCGACTTTCCCGATGACTGCGTACCCATGCGACATGGACGCGTGACGCCTCTGATGCCGCAGTTCGTTACTACAGGCTGAGATTAACGACCTGCCGGAGCAGGCGTGGTGGTTAGGTCAGCTCCTTGCGGACGATCGCTGCCGCTTTGCCCAACACGCTTAGCTTGCCTTGTGCGGCTTCGCGCGAAAGGTATTTCATGCCGCAGTCGGGGGCTGGCATCAATTTGTTCGGATCAAGAAATTCCAGTCCTGCGCGGATACGATCTGCGACCAGGTTCACGGTCTCCACTTCATCGGTGCCTAGATTTAGGACACCCAGCACGAGCGTTTTGCTCGATAGGTCTTTCAGCACAGTTAGATCGAGGCCAGGCTGAGCCGCTTCAATCGATATCTGATCGACATCGGATTCTGCCAGTTCTGGAAGGAAGTCGTATGATTTCGGCTTTGTGCCTGCGACCAGGAAGCCATAGCCGAAGCACATATGTAGCGCAGTCGTCGTGTTGACGTCCGCCACTAGCCGATTGACTAGCTTAACGCCATATTTGCGGGCGCTTTCCGGGTCGTTACGAAACCAGGGTTCGTCGAACTGGACCACGTCGATCCCAACATCGGCCAAGGCTTGCGCCTCCGCATTGAGTGCTTCTGCGAAGGCAAACGAAAGTGCCTCGATGTCGTTGTAATATTCGTCGGCGCACTGTTGGGCGAGCGTGAAGGCGCCAGGCAGCGTAACTTTGGTTTTGTGCCGGGCTGTCGATTTCAAAAAGCGGGCAGCCGGTCCCTCGACAAAGGATGTTCGAGCGATTGGTCCGGTCACGCGAGGAACAATGACGTCTCGTCCACGCCGATCCTTGATGATCGCCGGACTCTCGAACGCGATTCCATCTAGCGCGCCAAGAAAATGGTTCGAGTAGCTCTCTCTGCCGATCTCGCCGTCCGTGACGATATCGATTCCCGCATCTTCCATATCGCGCACGGCAAGTCGGACGGTATCTTCAATTGCCGCGTCCCGAAACGCGCCGTCGATACGCCATAATTCCGGCTGGGAAACGCGCGGCACACGCTGTGATTTCAGCTGCTCACGGTCAACCAACCACTCGGGTTGCGGGAAGCTTCCAATGACAGTGGTGGTCAACATTTCATTCCCTCTCTCAAACTTGCTACACTTTGTTCTGACTGGCGATGGAACCGTAGTCGGTGCTTGTGTTGCAGCCCTGACTATGAGGGTAATGCAATGTTTCGGACCATCAGACGAAGTCAGCATATTACTATATCACTGCAAGGTTGTGCCGCTATAAAAAAAATCATATTTTTTTGCTTTCGTCTTTTTTATTTGATAATAGCGTTTCGCGCGGGTCGAATCCGTGAAAACCGACGATGCAAATATGGTGAGGTGGGAACGATGGGTTCGACAAAGGCGAATGGCGTAGCCGACATGAACACGCCGCTGATTCGCAACTGCTGGTATGTTGCGGCCAAGAGCGATGATCTGGGCGAGCAACTGCTAGACCGCTGGCTGCTCGGCCAGAACGTCTTGCTCTACAGGACGGAGGCCGGCGATCCGGTGGCGATGGACAACCGGTGCCCGCACCGCTCCTTTCCGCTGTCGCAAGGTAAACGCACGGGGGACAATGTCGTTTGCGGCTATCATGGCATGACATTTGCCCCCGATGGTCGATGCACTCATTTTCCTCCCATTGCGAAGACACCGCGGAACATCAGGACCAGCGCCTACCCGGTAGTTGAGCGGGCGCCCCTTGTATGGATCTGGCTTGGTGACCCTAGCAAAGCTGACCCCAATCTAATTCCCGAGCACCCAGTTGTGGAAGCAGGGGGTTGGTCGACAGTCGGCGGCTACTATCATGTCAAGGCGAATTATATCGGCCTTCAGGAAAACCTGCAGGACCTGTCGCACTTTGAACATTTGCACAGTTCGAGCGTCGGGACACCGGGTCAGGATGTCGCAGCGCTGGATATTGAAGTGAAGGGGGAGGCCATTTTCTCTACCCGTGTGTACCGTGACATCGTCGCGCCGCCACTGTGGCAGAACGCACTTGGGCTGAAGACGGACCGCGTTACGAGAACGATTGCAGAAAGTTGCCGCTCACCGGCTGTGTGTGACGCTCTTACGACAATCAACGGTATTGGCCGGGATGACACCGCACCTAAAGATTATCACATCAGAATTCTTCACTTCATTACGCCTGAGCGGCAGCATACGACACATTATTGGTGGTTTTTTGCGCGGGATTTTGCGGTCGACGATGCAGAAGCGGATCGTTTGTTCAAGGAAGGCATCGGCGCGGCCTTCAAGGAAGACAAAGACGCGTTGGAAGGCATATCGGCGCTTTGCGCTAACGATGTTCGCGATGATTTTCAGGAACTCAGCTTTGCAAGTGACAAGGCCGGAGTACTCTTGCGTCGTCATTTCTATAAGCTGGCGCACACTGAAGCAGAGCAGATAATTTAGCCTCAAAAATGATAACGCGCAACGGGTGGGTCTTTGCAATCCGACAGGTTTACGTCCGGCATGAACTTGCAAAGGCGGCGACCATGCTCTGGATGGGATAAGAAGGGGCCGCACCGGATCTCATGGGTGCAACAGCGGCACTACAAGGCTTGCGATTGGCGTCGCAGCATTTCGTTAAGATATGGAACTGCAGCCAAGAGCAGCATGACGAAGAAAATTGAACTTTACAAAAAAACTCTGTTTTTAATTGCCTGCCGCCGACGCTAGTGATAGCATTGATTTTTTAGAGGATGCCAAATTCCGATGTGTTCATGGATGATTGCCAACCATCGGTGTGTATCTGCTCTCCACGTTGGTGGTTAAAAGCTTTGGCCGTAAGGCGCCGGATTAAAAGGAGCCCCTCATGAACGATATGCAGAAAATTGTCCCCGACGCGCCGTCTCGAGATATTCCGGTCCGCTTGCATCATCATGCCTACGTATGTTCGGATCAGGCGCGGACCCGACATTTTTATGAAGATGTTATAGGTCTACCGCTCATCGCCACGTGGATAGAGGCTAAGGAATTTCCCGATTTTCCAGGCCGCGAGTTGTCCTATTCGCACACGTTCTACGGTATCGGCGACGGTGGCGCGCTCGCGTTTTTCGAATTTGCAGACGAAGACGCGGCGACACATTTTCGAGCTAATGAACAGCGGCGTTTCGTTCATATCGCATTGGCGGTTACCAGCAAGGCGCAGCAAAACATCGAGGCACGGCTGAATGCAGAAGGCTTCCCATTGCGGATCGTTGAACATGGTTATTGCCGGTCTTTGTATGTGCAGGATCCCGATGGCCTCTTGATCGAATTTACCGTTGATCCTGACGACGTTGAAGACATCAATGCCTGGCAAAAGGAAACGGCGCATGAGGCGCTCGACCGATGGATCAGCGGTGACCGGACAATCAATAATGATATTCGCCCCCATGAATAAATGACACAGAGGCTGGGTGACCTCTCTACATTATCATCAGACTACAGTTTTGGGAACACTCCTTAGATATGCCACCATCTATTGATACCGAGCCACTATGGCTCGGGCTGGGTGGCTTTGTCTTGCCGCGCCGATATTTCCGGGCGGTATCTGATATTTCGTGATGTCGATATAAAAAACCTTGCGATTCCAGCAACGAGCCTCTGCGACGAGAGTAACAAGTGGATGATATCAGCCGTCTTCGCGCCTGCCTCAGCCTCACGCAAAACCCCGATAATCTGTTCTTCTGTAAACCGTATCCGCTTCATCAGTCCGTCCTTTCATGGGCCGGGCTCTAATCGCAAATGGATGAACGTTGGGGGTCACGTCAGGACGATGTCAAAAAAATCAATTAATAATATAAAAATCAGATATTTTTGTTGCCTCTTCAGGCGACGGATGCTATCACGCTCTGTATTCGAGCTGCTTGAATGCGCGCTACAGCAAGGGTTTGGGTAGCTAATAATACCAGAAGCTAAAGGGGTTGCTTGGATGAGGTTGATAAGTTTCAAAGGCCCTGCTGGAATGTCTTGGGGGTGTTTGGGCAACGATGGGGTTTTGGATCTAGGTCAGCGAATGGTTGGCTCGGGATACGAAACGCTGCGTGACGCGCTGGCTGATGACGGCCTGCAGACAATCCGAGCGACCGTCGGCGGTTGTCATGCCATAGATTTTGCCGTGGGCGACATCTCGTTTGATCCCGTGATTCCAGACGCCGGTCAGATCCTTTGTATCGGCCTGAATTACGACGAGCATCGCCGTGAGACGCGCCGTGAGCAGACGGGAAATCCTACAGTTTTTGCGCGCTATGCGCAAAGTCAAATCGGCCATGAAGTTCCGATTGTGAGACCTGTGGAATCGACGATGCTCGATTACGAAGGGGAGCTGGCTGTAATCATCGGTACCACCGCCCGGCGAGTTAGTATCGAGGATGCGATGACCATTGTCGCGGGTTATGCCTGCTATAACGATGTCAGTGTTCGTGATTTTCAAAGGCATACGTCGCAGTTTCATCCGGGCAAAAATTTTCCGGCAACCGGTTGTTTCGGACCTTGGATGGTTACTTCGGATGAAATTCCGAATTACGAAGAACTGACCATCGAAACCCGGGTCAACGGAGTAGTCATGCAATCGGCTGGTTTGGACCAGCTTATTTTCTCTATACCGGAGCTTGTATCCTATTGCTCAACATTCACTGAATTGCGTCCAGGCGATGTCATCGTGACCGGAACGCCTGGAGGCGTGGGGTCAGCTCGAACACCTCCTGTTTGGCTCAAGGAAGGCGATGTCGTTGAAGTCGAAGTCAGTGGTGTGGGCCTGCTCTCGAACGCTGTCGTTGATGAGACTGTCTAACCTTCACTGGAAATCTTGCCCCGGGTTTTCACACTGACGGCTTTTAAGAATTAGTGAGTAAAAATTGCCATGCAAATTTTTGATTGGTCCGATCCCTTTTCTCTTGATCAGCAGCTTACGGATGATGAGCGGATGGTCAGAGATACTGCCCGTGCTTATGCTCAGGACAAGCTTGCGCCTAGAGTGACCGAGGCTTTCGCCGACGAGAAAACAGACCCCGAAATATTTCGTGAGATGGGTGAGCTTGGCTTGCTGGGGCCAACAGTTCCCGAAGAATATGGCGGCGTTGGTGCTTCCTATGTTGCGTATGGTCTCGTCGCACGGGAAGTCGAGAGGATAGATTCAGGTTATCGCTCTATGATGAGCGTACAGTCGAGCCTCGTAATGTATCCTATATATGCATATGGTTCGGAAGAGCAGAAGCGCAAATATTTGCCCAGGCTCGCCAGTGGCGAATGGATTGGTTGTTTCGGGCTAACTGAACCTGACGCAGGATCCGATCCGGGAGGGATGCGTACAACGGCTATAAAGACTGCCAATGGCTACCGCCTCAATGGTAACAAGACCTGGATTTCGAATTCTCCCATCGCAGATGTTTTTGTCATTTGGGCGAAAAGTGATGCGCATGGCGGCGCAATCCGGGGCTTCGTCCTGGAAAAAGGGGTGGATGGTCTCTCGGCACCCAAAATTGGACACAAGTTGTCGCTGCGCGCTTCGGTGACGGGCATGATTAACCTGGATGATGTTGAGGTCAGTGAAGACGCGCTGCTACCTAATGTGCAGGGGTTGAAAGGGCCGTTTGGCTGCCTCAATCGTGCTCGCTATGGTATTAGCTGGGGTAGCATGGGCGCTGCCGAAGCATGTTTTGAAGCCGCCCGAAGCTATGGTCTTGATCGTAAGCAGTTCGGTCGGCCACTTGCTGCGACCCAGCTTTATCAGAAGAAGCTGGCGGACATGGTCACGGAAATCACATTGGGCTTACAGGCCAGTCTTCGCGTAGGCCGTCTTTTGCAAGACGGATCCTTCGCTCCCGAGATGATATCTATGGTCAAGCGGAACAATGTCGGCAAAGCTCTGGATATCGCCAGAGCCGCCCGTGATATGCATGGTGGCAACGGAATTTCCGGAGAATTTTCGGTGATGCGGCACATGATCAATCTCGAAACGGTCAACACTTATGAGGGGACTCATGACGTTCATGCGTTGATCCTTGGTCGTGCCATTACTGGAATTGCAGCCTTTTAATGGGTGCTCCTCCGCTCCAAGGGCTCAAAGTTGTTGAGCTCGCGCGAATTCTTGCGGGCCCATGGGCCGGACAGGTTCTTGCCGATCTCGGCGCGACGGTCATAAAAGTTGAAAGTCCACAAGGGGATGATACTCGTCAGTGGGGCCCACCATTCGTCGTGAACAGCGATGGCACCCGGGATGCTGCATATTTCCATGCTGCCAACCGAGGGAAGCAATCGGTTGTTGCGGACTTCGGAGATGCCGATGATCTTCAAAGGATTTACGCACTCATAGAAGATGCTGACATCGTGATTGAGAATTTCAAGGTGGGTGGGTTGGCGAAATTTGGTCTTGATTTCGCTAGTCTCGAAGAGCGAAATCCGCGTCTGATTTATTGTTCGATTACTGGCTTCGGGCAGGACGGTCCTTACGCATCACGTCCCGGTTATGATTTTATCGTGCAGGGCATGAGCGGAATGATGGATTTGACCGGAGAGCAGGATGGCTCACCGCAAAAAATCGGTGTCGCCTTGGCGGACATAATGACGGGGCTTTACGCTGTTATCGCGATTCAGGCCGCGCTCGTTGATAGAGAGAGGACAGGAAAAGGCCAAAGTATAGATATCGCATTACTGGACGTTATGGTGGGTGTTCTTGCCAACCAAGCACTTAATTACCTTGTTTCAGGAACGAGCCCGCGGCGTTTGGGTAACGCACATCCCAATATTGTGCCTTACGAAGCTTTCGAGTGCCTTGATGGCTGGCTCATTATTGCTGTTGGTAATGATCGCCAGTTTTCTAAGTTATGCCAAGTTCTTGCGTTAGACGAAGATCCGGATTTTGCGACCAACGCAGGGCGACTGGAACACCGCTCGCGGTTGCAAGGCTTGATTCGAGGCGCTGTGGCCACCCAGCAGCGCGATACTTTACTTGCTGCGCTGGAAGCAAACGGAATACCGGTCGGCCCGATAAATACCGTTGCCCAGGCGTTTAATGATGAGCAAGTCATCCACAGAGGAATGCGCGAGGATTTAACTCGCGAAGACGGTTTGGTTATACCAGGCGTGCGTTTGCCTATACGTTTTTCCAGATCTGAGGTCGGTGCGAATCTACCGTCACCCCAATTAAATCCTCGATCCAGACTTTGACCTCGCTGACGGTTCTACCTCGATCTCATTTCAAGCCGGCAGCGGCCAAAGCTCTGTCCGACGTAAGGGAAAGATGACATTCAATTAATTCGAGCGCTTTTTTCTGATCGCGAGCAATTACAGCGTTAGCAATATCGCTGTGCTCGCCGCCTATGTTGCGACTGTGGCCGGTAGCTCTGTTCCCGCCCTTTGCAGCGATAAAGCGGTAGCGTTCTGTTTGGTCGTATAGCATGTTATGCATGCGGATAAGCCAAGATGACGTGCATGCCGCAATCAAAGCCCGATGGAACTCCTTGTGGTAAAAGGCCCATTCATTGGAGAGTGGAAAACTACGTCCCTCAGCGCTTTGTTCGAAACTCTGCATTCGGTGCTGAGCAGCTAGAATCTGAGCTTCCCACTCGTAAGTGCCATTCTGCATTGCATCAATCAAGGCTTCACGCTCAACGATAAGGCGAACGCGCGTAATGTCCCGTATCCCTTCCACTGTTAGGGAAGGGGTCCGGAATCCTCGTTGATCGGTGAAGTCGATAAGTCCATCGGGAACCAGGCGGGACAGAGCCTCGCGCGCCACACCCGGACTCACCTCATAACGCTCACAAATGGAAGGGATTTTGAGCTTTGTGTCAGGCGGGATTTCTCCAGAAATCAAATCTGACCGTAGCCTCTCGATCAATGCGGCGTTGAGACTCTTGGTTGTTCCAACACGCAGATCGTCCAGGATGCGGGTTGGCCGCTTTGCTGCTGGACCAGTCCCGGCATTTTTTAAGGCTAGCTCGCTAGCCGGATGGGCCAAACGGTCTCCCGGCACTGTTCTATCATTCGCCACCAATGGGCTCCCATACATTCTCTTCGCTATATCGATGATAGTCTGATTTCTACCCAAATATCCATAGATTTTATGAATCTTTCTTTCCACATTGCTATAGGCGCGTACGCAAAGGCCACCTCATCAGTTCAACCAGCCTCATCTCGTAAGTTGCTGATAAAAATCTTATATAAATATAAATAACATATTTTTATGAAAAAATGTGTTGAAAAATCATTGACATTGCTTATCTCACCCGAGGATCGGTTTTAATTCGTGTTAGGGGTGAAATATTGTGACGAGAATTACGTTACTGATTGCCAGAAAGCAGAAGTGTGAGCTCCCGCATGGCGCATAAGGTAAAACCGCCGTTCGTTCTTGTTCATGGGGCCTTTCATGGCGGTTGGTGCTGGCAGCCAATCGCGCGAGCATTGCGGGCCGCTGGACACGAGGTCTTCACGCCTACACAGACAGGCTTGGGGGAGCGGCGCCACCTCATGTCGTCAGAGATCAGCATGGAGACGTTCGTACAAGACATTCTGAATGTCATGCTTTTCGAGGATTTGAACGATGTCGTGCTCGTAGGTCACAGCTATGGTGGCCGGTCGATCAGTGGTGTAGTGGACCGCATACCAGAGCGCATACGCAAGCTGGTTTATATTGACGGTGGCCTTGCCCCTGACGGCCGAAGTCGGCTGGATTCGATGTCGGCCGATGCTCGCGATGCGCGCATTCAGTCGTCGATGGAATTCGACGGCGGCATCAGCATCCCGCCACCGCCGGCATCCCGTTTCGGGATGACGGATCCTGATCAGATCGCCTGGGTCGAGCGCTTCCTGACGCCACAGCCTTTGGGTGCCGAACTAACAGCGTTGCCGCTCGTCCACCCCTTAGGCAATGGCCGGCCGACTACGTTCGTGCACTGCAATTCGCCGGCATTTCCAGTCACCGCAGCCAGCGCAGCCTACGCCCGTTCGCGGTCCGACTGGTGCGTCCGGGAATTCCCCGCTGGTCATAATGGCATCGTGACCCACGCCAGGCAGATGGTGGAATTGCTGTTGGACGAGGCGGCATAAGGACTCGTGGCGGGGTGTCCCTGCGTCGTCGCCTCCTGCATGCACCCATCACATGACGCAGCAGATGCTCCGCTGGGAGTTCGGTAAACTCGCCACACAAATCACCAATGTTGCTCATCGCAACATTTTTCAAAGTCGAGAAGGATTTACGATATGGATGACGGCGGGTGGCATTAAGCAGTTGATGTTTTGATCGCGGGAGGTGGTCCCGTGGGTATGGCCCTCGCCTGTGAACTCGGCCGGCGCGGTATTTCGACACACATCGTGGAAGCGAAAGAAGGTTTTCACGAGCATCCCCGTTCGACAGTCGTCGGCGCCCGCACAATGGAGTTTTTCCGCTCATGGGTGATCGACAGTGATGTGGCCGCCCATGCCGTGCCTGGTGATTATCCGCTCGACGTTGCCTTCACCCTCACGCTCACGGGAGAAGAATATGGCCGCTTCCACTATCCGACCATCAACGAAGCTAGAGAGAGCGCTGCCGAGACCCTCGAACAATATCCCCCGCTGGAATGGTCACGCTTTGCGAAGATGGTCATTGGACAGAATTTGCTTGAACCGGTCCTGTTCAGGGGAATCAAGCAATTTACATCCGTCAGCATCCAATTTCGCAGCACGGTGGAATCGTTCCTCGATACTGGCGAGCAGGTTGAAGTGGAGGTCGGATCGGAGGATGGCTCGCGTCAGCGTGTAGTGCCAAAATATCTCGTAGGTTGTGACGGGGGACGCAGCGTGGTGCGTAAAACGCTTGGCCGAGGAATGTCGGGCACAGGCGACCTTGGGGAGTCGGTGAACATCTTTTTTCGTGCACCCGAATTTCTGGCTACAATCGGCAAACGGCCGGCTTTTCTGTTCTGGACTTTCGCGTCCGGTGCGACCGGATCCTTCATCGCTATCGACGGCAAGGAGACCTGGGTTCATTCGCGACATTTGTTGCCGGGTGAGACCTATGAAGGTTTCGATCCCGTCGTCGCCATCAGGAAAGCCGTCGGTGCGCCGATCGACATCGAGATCATTAGGCCGTGTTGACATTCACCGACACCATTTGAGTGCAGCAACGAGATTGAGGAATCCGGCATAGTTTCGAGCGAGTTTGTCGTATCGTGTTGCGATGCGTCGGAAGTGCTTGATCTTACTGAAGAAGCGTTCGATCAGATTGCGCTCTTTGTAGATTGCGGCGTCGAAGCTGCGCCAAGAGGCAGTTGTAGTTCTGCGCGGCACAACGGGTTTTGCGCCAGCAGCGGCGATAGCATCCATGGCGCGCTGGCCATCATATCCCTTGTCAGCCAGAACATGGTTCGCCTTCAAACCATCAAGCAGCGGTTCGATCTGCGTGATGTCGTTGCGTTCACCGCCGGTCAGAATGAAGCGGATGGGGTTGCCCAGCGCATCGGTGGCAGCGTGAATCTTGGTGCTTAAGCCACCTTTTGACCGCCCCAATGCGTGAGCTTCAAACCGATCTTCGGATCGACAGGCTTTTTTTGGGCACCTGCGCTGTGCTGGTGCGCGCGAACAATCGTGCTGTCCACGAGCACATACTCAAAGTCCGGATCATGGCTCAACGCCTTGAAAAGCCGTTCCCAGACTCCATCCCGACACCAGCGGTTGAAGCGTTGATATATGCTGTTCCACTTGCCGAACTCGCCCGGCAAAACCCGCCAGTGTGCGCCAGATCGCGCCAGCCACAAGATCGCTTCGACAAACAGCCGGTTATCCCGGCCACTCCGCCCAGGGTCACTCGCCTTACCCGGCAAATGCGGCTCCATCCGTGACCAGACGATGTCACTCAGTTCCTGTCGATCCATCCATGCTGACCTCCAATCCAGCCAGAAGCTTGAATCATAAAACCAACTCAATGAAAATCTGGAGGGTTCTGTGAGGTCGCGCGGTGTAACGCGTGCGTCCTGGTGCCGTGCGCGACCTCATTGAAGCCGGATTGAGCGAACCCGCTGAGGCGCTCGCGACCTATGGGATTAGTGCCGCGCCGCTGGTTTCTGGCGACCGGTTCTGGATGATCCAATGCCACCATGCCGGTAGTGACGATGCCGAATTGGCGGAATAGGTCAAGGTAATCGCCGCGGCGCTCGACAATTTGCGCTGACTGTGCGGCGCGCGTTGCTGTCCGGCGAGTATATCTGCAAGATATCGGACATAGGGCATCGTCACGTTCGACGGCGCTGGTGCCGCGACGCTGCTGCGTTTGATACCGGATCGATATCCTGTGGTCATGACGTATCGGGCCAAGGTTGCGGTCGCCCGATGCGCCATCGCGGCAATGTGGCGGTAATGCGCAGAATGCCGCCACAGCATGGACACTGGGTTGGGTCAAAGTGCGGGAGCTGTTTCGTGGTCCCGTCGACTTCGGTCGCAATCGGCCCCGTCAACATCAAGAGCTGGCGGATGGTGGCGAGCCGTACCCGGCGACAGCCGTTGGCGAGGAAACCATAGTGGCGAATACGATGAAAGCCGTCCGGCAGGCTGTGGATGAGGAAACGGCGAATGAACTCGTGAGGATCGAGCGACATCAGCCTGGGCGCGTTGCCATGACGGTAATCGCGCCAGCGGAAGGTCACGCTGGTCTCGTCAGCGCTGACCAGACGACTGTTTGCGATGGCGACCCGGTGTGTGTAGCGGCCGAGATAGGCGAGGACATGTTCGGGCGATCCGAAAGGCGGCTTGGCATAGACGATCCACTTCTTGCGCCGCAGCTTGCCGATCGCTGCGGCGAAGGCATCTGCGTGATCAAACCCGACCAGCTTGCCCGAGAAGCGCAGTCGCCCCGCCGCATATGCCGCCTGAAGTCGCTCAAGGAATAGTTGCCGGAACAGGCGTGAGAGCACATGGATCGGCAGGAAGAAGTTCGGTCGGCAGCTGAGCCACCGTCCATCTGAAGAAAGTGCGCCGCCAGGGACAAGGCAATGAATGTGCGGATGATGAGTTAGGGCCTGACCCCAAGTGTGAAGAATGGCCAGGAACCCGATCTCGCCACCAAGGTGCCTGGGATCGGCCGCGATAATCTTGAGTGTTGTAGCGACGGCGTCGAACAGGATCGCATAGACCACCGCCTTGTTATGGAACGCGATCTCGGCGACTTCGCTCGGCACCGTGAATACGACGTGGAAATAGGGCACCGGCAGCAGATCCGCCTGACGGTCGGCAAGCCATCGTTCGCGCGTCGCGCTCTGGCACTTGGGGCAATGCCGGTTGCGGCAAGAGTTGTATGCGACGCGGGCGTGCGCGCAGTCCTCGCAGGACTCGACATGGCCGCCGAGCGCTGCAGTTCGGCAGAGTTCAATCGCCGACATCACGCGCCGCTCGACGCGGCCAAGATGGCCGTTGTTGGCGTGGCGATAGGTATGACCATGGCGGCGGAAAATATCCGCCACCTCCAGATCGGAACGCACCGTGGCCGCTCAGACCGGCGGTACCACCTCAATGGTCAATCGATCGAACGGGCTCTGCGTCTTGGCGATGGTGCTCGTCGCCACATGAGTGTAACGCGCCGTTGTCGACAGGTTGTTGTGCCCCAGCAAGACCTGGATAATCCGGATATCCGTACCGCCCTCAAGCAAATGGGTCGCAAAGCTGTGGCGCAGCGTGTGTACGCTGACTCGCTTGGTCAGGCCCGCCGCCTTGGTCGCTGACCGGCAGGCCGCGTGCAGGACCTGCACATCGATCGGCTTGTCGCCTCGGCCAGGAAACAGCCAGCCCTCAGGGCGGGCCAGCCGCCAGTAGGTCCGAAGAATGCCCAGTAACTGCGGTGACAGCATAACTGAGCGGTCCTTGGCGCCTTTGCCATGGTGGACCTGGATCAACATCCGGTCGCTGTCGATATCCGCAACCTTGAGCCCCACCGCCTCCGAGGCGCGAAGGCCTGCGGCATAGGCCGTAGTCAGCGCGGCGCGCGCCTTTAGCGATGACACTGCTTCGAGGAAGCGAACGACCTCGTCAGCGCTCAGGATCGCCGGCAGTTTACGCGGCGTGCGCGCGTAAACGATGCGCTCCGGGATCTCCGCTCGGTCCAACGTCACACCGTAAAAGAAACGAAGGGCGCAGACTGTCTGGTTGAGCGCAGCCCATGAAATGCCCTGCGACACCAGATAGACTTGAAAGGCGCGGACATCCTCCAGCCCCAATCGATCAGGTGAACGACCGAAATGGCGGCTGAACCGCTTAACTGCGTGAACATATGATCGCTGCGTGGCGGGCGATAGGTTGCGTAGGCTCATATCGTCGATCATACGACGACGCAGCGGGCTTACCGCTGCCGTGGCGTCAGTCATGGGATGGTCTCCTGTTGAAGGTTGGTCCAGCAACCAAACCATCTCATCAGGAGGCCATTCCGGCCAATACGCTTACTCTCCCGCGTCAGCGGGTTCGTTCAATCCCAAATATCAATAATCTGCCAAAGTAGTGCTTCTGTAATGGGCCTTTGTTCGTCAAGTCCCTCTGAATGATTATCTCGTCGCCAGGATCATGCTTCTGTCCGTGGTCAGCACGAAGACCGCCACACCATGCCATCAGATCCAGAACCGGCAGATCAATCTAGGAAGCGTGGTTTGCCGAAGCATTCACAGCACTACACACGATCTTGCCAAGCTCTCGTCCCAGCGACGGGACCTCATTAGAGGCGTATCGTTCCCGACGCGCCTCGATCAGCATTTTTCCCTTCAAGCGGCCATTGCGGTTGCCCCCCAGCGAAAGTCAGTGGCGTCCATCCACATGCGATGGAGTACGACGCCGAGTTTGCGCGCCAGGGCAACCTTGGCGCGCTTCATGCCGCGACGTTTCGCCACTTCGAGCGCCCAGCGCTTCAGGCTGGAAAATCGCGTCGCTCGCGTCAGCATGATGTGCGCCGCCTCGAAGAGCGCGGTTCGGACCATCGCGTCGCCGACCTTGCTGACACCTCCATCCCGGTCGGTCTCGCCGGACTGATATTTCTTGGGGGTCAGCCCAAAGTAGGCGCCGACGGTACTCGATTTCCCAAAGCGGGTCGGATCGTCGACCGCCGATCGATATGTCAGAGCGACCAGCGCGCCGACACCAGGTGTGCTCATCAACCGGTGGCAAACCTTGTCTGCGCGCGCGATCTTCAACATCTCCCGGTGGAGCCTGGTGAACTCGCCCCACAACGTTGCCCGTGCTGCCAGCATCGCGCCGATCACCGTCTCCAGAGGGGCGTGCCCAACGATCAGTTCCTGGATACGCGCCTCGAACCTGCCGCGGCTGACCTCGCCGACCTTCAATCCATAGCCGCGCAGAATACCACGGATGCTGAGTTCAACGTCGAGCAGCTTCCCCTGCAGGAGCTTGCGCCCGACGAGTATGGCGCGGGTATCCTGCGATGCCACCGATTTTGCATGAACTGGCCGATACCAGCCCATCCGCAGCAATTGGGCGATCCCGCGGGCATCTTTTCGGTCGGTTTTTACGGTCATCGCCGAAAGCGCCGCTTTCACGTGCCGCGTCTCCAGCAAAACAACGTCGCAGCCAGCGGCAACAAGCCCCGCATGCAGCCATTGCGAAAGCGGCCCTGCCTCCAGTCCGATCCGACACACCGGTAATTCCAGGTCGTCGAAATACCGCACAAGCGCCTCGGGTTCGCTGGCGACCTTGACCTCGCGGACAACCTTACCCTTCGTGTCCACGACACATAGGCTGCTCTCTTTCAGAGAGACATCGATTCCGGCATAATACTCCATGGCTGTTCCTCTCATGATGCTTGGGGCCGATCACTCGGACCCCGTTTTCAACTCCATCATTCTGAGGGACAGCCACCAACCTGGCTACTCTTGAGTCGCCGGCCCATTACGGCATCTAGTCACTGGCCCTGGACGCCACGTGAACTTGTGGCAAATGAATATGCGAGAGGCCGCGTGTTTATTGCAGGGGATGCAGCGCATCTCATGTCGCCCACCGGAGGACAAGGATTGAACACCGGTGTGAGCGATGCGGTGAACCTCGCCTGGAAAATTCAGGCCAACCTTGAGGGGTGGGCGTGGCCGGGGCTGCTCCAAACTTACGAGATTGAACGACGGGATATAGCGGTCAGGAATTCTGCGGAATCTAGTGACAACCGAAGGCTGATGAAGATATCCATGCTGGCTGGCGGGAGGTTAGATCAGGGGGTGGAAGTTGAACAAGCCAGGCGGGAGATCATTTCCAGCTTGCCGGCCCATGGCAAACATTTTGATTCCCCCGGCATTACTTTAGGCGACGACTACGGCCAATCGTCGATCATTGCTGGGGACGGGACGCCGCCGGTCGCGTTCGATCCCCTCCATTATGTCGCCAGTGCTCGTCCTGGCCGCAGGTTACCGCATATTTGGGTGGAGGCAGGGCTCTCGATATTCGATATCCTGGGTCCAAACTTCAATTTGATCCGTTCAGAAGGCGCTGACGTGTCAGCGTTTGAAGACGCATGCGCCCAGCGAAATATCGCCCTGAAAGTCATCACGTTGGGCGCAGGGCAGATGCGACCCTACAAAGCAGCCTTGCTGCTGGTCCGGCCCGATAGCCATGTAGCATGGCGTGGTGATACCGCACGAAATGCGGGTCACATTATAGATAAAGCTCGGGGTGCTTTGGCCTAGAACGGTTTTCGAGTGGATTTAATCGCAGTGGACTTGCACCGGTTTTGCACCGGTCACCTATCTCATTATGCCACCTTGGCTTCGAACGATGTGCCACGTAAAGCGATCCTCGTCGGAAAACCTATAATAGTAGAATTAGTAATTCAAGTCCATGTTTACACAGGTCTCATCAGGGCCGGTTGGGTTCATATACTGCGGATCAAAACTCGTTTAAGTCCGCGCCGAGAACGATTGGCCCTCTGTAGTACTTACGTACACCATCCGTGTATGGGGCACTGGTGCGCTCCTTGGCCTCGCCCGGAGAGATGTGGGTTAGAATGACCATGCGGACATTGGCGGCTGCAGCAAGCTTGCCAACCTCCTCAGGCACCAGATGTTCGACCCTCATATGATTGACGAAGGCAGCCATGCGGTCCGCAGGAAGAGTGAACCGCTGCTCCAGTATGGCGATGGTCCGAGGGAGATCTATCACTTCGCTTACGAGAATGTCTGCACCTTGAGCAAGATTCCGCAAGGCGTCGGAAGGTCCCGTATCGCCAGAGAACACCACGACCTTGTCGGCGGTTTCGAAACGAAACGAGTAGGATCTGACCGGTCCATAGGAGGGGGGCTCCATGTGCAGCGTCGAATAATGTGTATTCTCGACCGCAGTCACACGCACCTTGTCATCTTGATATATTATCTTGGGCAAAGTTACATCTACTTCATGCGCTGTTACGATATCTTTCATCTTCGGATGCGGCGGAAGCTGTGGTGAATAAATGTTCTCGGAAACCTCGTAATATTTCACTGCATCGGCGACTACCTGCGTTGTGCCCGGCGGGCCAAAGACATCTAGATGTTGGCGTTCGCCGGAAATCCAGTTGAAGGCGATCAACGATGAGAGCCCGGCCGTATGATCGAAATGCAGATGTGTAAGAAATAGCCGCTGAATGTCAAAAGAACTGAAACCTGCTCGCGCGAGTTGGACAACTGTACCTTCTCCGGCATCAATGAGATACGGACGACCATCAACGACAAGCATGCTGGAAGGCTGGGAACGCTTTTCATTTAATATCGGACCGCCAGCTGTCCCAAGCAGGATCAGTCGTGTTCCCTTATCTTGTTTTTTTGCCTGCGCCACGTTGGGCGATAGCATCGGCTCGTCCGGCGCGCCAAACGCCAAGGAGCCGAGCATTAGCGCAGATACCGCTAAGGCGATCTTGCTGAGCGTGATCATATGCATAGTCACCAATTGATTCTTGTTATGAATAGTAATGGGCGACGTCGATTGAAGTTACCTCAATCAATGTCGCCCAAAGAAGCTATGTACTTTAGAAGTTAAAGCCGATCTTCAGGTACCATTCGGTCGGTCGGCTATAGCTGCCGTAGATTAGCCCACCGGCCAGCTGCGACAAGCCGTTTGTGATAAAGCGCTCGTTCAGGAGATTGGTGCCACCAACGGTGATACGATATCGATCATTTGGAGCCGCATAGCTCAGGCTTGCCTGCAGCATGTGTGTACTTGGCCGCTGCAAAAGGAAGGTCCGCTCTGTGTCGTTCCATGTCTTGCTTTGATAAGTGTAGTCTACGCCGGCGATAATTCTCGCATCGTTGACTAAGCCGAATTCATACCGAGGCCTGATGTTTATTTTCCAGTTGGGCGTCTTTGGCAAAGCGGCGCCGACGAAAACGCCTGCACGGAAAGCATTAGGATTAACGATCGCGGGCCCGAGCACGCTGGTGAACTCTGCGTGAGTATAGCTAAGCGCCGCGTCGAGTGTCAGCCCCTGGGCGAGGATAGTGTTAATTTCAGCCTCAATACCCTTGATGCGTGCGGCACCCGCATTCTGCAATGTGGGAGTCGCTCCTATCTGAAAGTTAAGCTGGATATTTTCGTATTTGGTGGTGTACGCTGCTACATTGATCTGCATGCGGCGGTCCAAAAGGCGGGACTTAAATCCAATTTCAAAAGTTTTAGCCTTTTCTTCGTCGAAGGATCTAGCAACGGAAATTGGACCGTTGGCCTGGAATTCAAAGCCGCCTGCCTTATAGCCCTGAGAATAGGTGCCATATACTAGAATATCATCAGCAGGATGTAGATTTATCCCGAATTTTGGAGAGAAGTTCGAAGATTTTTTCTGGAATTCGCCCGGTGGGAAGTAGATCAAGGGATTGGCAGGATCAGGAAATCCCCGTGCGCCGGCGCAAGCCGGGCCCACGGGAAGACAATTAAACAACTTATAAGTTATGCCATTTTGATCACTGGTTTGTGCCGATAGAACTTTGTTTTCCTCTGTATATCGTCCGCCCAAGGTGATCCCAATCAGATCGCTCACCTTGAAATCAATCTGCCCATAGACTGCGCCGTTCTTTACTTCCTGCTGCAGCGGGGTGAGAGCATACAGAAGTGCGTCGTCGATGTTGGCTACATTTCGGCCCGAAGCATCTTCCCAGAAATAATATGCGCCGAAAACGTAATTCAACCGATTATCCAGTGTTCTCCCAGTCAGTTGTAGTTCCTGACTAAACTGCTCCTGATCGATCGAAAAGACGAGATCAAGAATTTGCAGAGGGGAAGCATCAGCATCTAGGCCTGAACTGAATTGCAGATTACGATAGGCAGTGATCGACTTGATCGTCAGATCGTCCGTCAAATCTTTCTCTAAGGTTCCGGTGATCCCGTAGGATTTGATCTTAGAGAAACTATTACCCGTTGCGTATGTTTTGTCGATATCCGTGAGGAGAAAACGATTATCGTACGGCAACTTATCGTTAAGCGGATTGCCATCAACGTTCACGCTTCCGAGGCCGGGTAATTGGCCCGCCGGGTTCAGAGGGGTAAAGCGCGGGCCGCAAAGATTTTGTGCATTGCGCGCAGCGATCGCAGCAGGGGTGGCGCCGATACAGAAGTTATAAAGACCCAACAGATTAAATCCAGTCTGGCCTGTGGGATCCAGTGCAGTACCCGGAATATTATTGCTGACCAAACCCGCAAAGGTCCCGGCTGTCGGTACAATCGCCAGCACATTGTTATTCAATGCAGACTGATTAACGCGCAGATAATCGCCAGACAAGGTCGCCCGAAAGCCTGAAACGTCATAATGAAGTTTGCCACGCAGCGTCCAGCTATGCTCGCCACCCTCGCGATCCGCAGTGTTCAGTGTCGTCACCGGAAACAGGCTGTTGTTATCGACAACGAAGGCTGATGCTGCGGGATAGGGAATGCGCTTTTGAAAGCCGTCTCGATTGCGGACATCAAATGTCACGAGCGACCCGAGGTTCTCAACAATCGGCAGGTCAATCGACGCCTGTGCGTCGAGTCGGTTGAACCGGCCCGTTGTAACTTCGCCACGCACGGCAAATTCTTTCCCGGGATTGCGCGTTACGACGCTGATCGCGCCCCCGATGGTGTTGCGCCCGAACAAGGTTCCCTGAGGACCTTTCAAGATTTCTACTCGCTCCACATCCGGAAAATCGACATTAGCACCGACAGAACGCGCCAGATACACGCCGTCTATATAAACGCCGACACCCTGGTCGAGGTTGATTTGGAAGGAATTGCTGCCAATGCCACGAATGAATGCGGAAAGTACCGCTGGCGATCCAGAAAACGGAGTGCCCGCATCCAAGGATGTGCTCGGCGCAATATTGGCGAGTGAAACGACATCGCTAAGCCCCCGCTCCTGAAGAGCATCGCCACCAAATGCAGAGATAGAAATCGGAACATCCTGAACGTTCTCGGCCCGCTTCTGTGCAGTCACCACGATGTCGGCAATCTGCTGCGATTCTGCGCCTTGCTGCCCGACCGCATCCTGTGCCCAAATCGGCGAACTCAGTGCGACGCTTATTGCTACGCAGCTTGCCTCGCGAATATAACTTTTAGACATCACTCACCTCCCCAAATTTAAAATTATATTTCGTCTGAATGCTTTTCTAATATCAGTGTTACAGTCGATGTGCGGCCGTAAGGAACAGCTCTGTATTTTTGTGCGCCAATCTGGGCCAATGGTGGGCTGCACCTTGCAATGCCGTCTCGTCGAGACTTTCCTCTATCATCCCCTTGCGGCCCGTTGCTTCGGAGCACTGATGTAAAGCGGCTATCATAGCTTTGCAATAAAAATAATACTTTTTATAAATAGTCTTATATAGATCATAAAATAAGGAAATATGCCATCACCCGCTATCGAACAGGTGTCATATGGTCGTCACAAGTGCGCCGATGTACCGAACGCGTGGTGGCGCTGAACATTATTGATGCTCTGGGAGAGACAACGCTATCGATGGTTGTGTGGCAGGAGCCAACTGGATCAGCGCCACCACTTCTGTCAGCCAAAACTGTCGAACGTCCCCGGGTTTGCCGAGAATATCCGCGATGGGGTTGAGCCTTATCTCTCGCCGCCAGCCACATTATTGCGCTGTCGGTCGATGAGTAGTGCGCGGATGCCCCGCAAGCTGCCAGCGATCTTGAGCGCTGACGAAGTGGCGCGATTTCTCGAAGCGGTGCCGTCGTTGAAGGCGCGCGCGGCGTTGACTACAGCCTATGCCGCCGGACTTCGTGTATCGGAGGTCGTGAGCCTCAAGGTCGGCGATGTCGACAGCGACCGCCTGCTGATCCAGGTCCGGCATGGCAAGGGCGCCAAGGATCGCACTGATGTTGTCGGCCCAACTGCTCGATATCTTACGCACCTATTGGCGCCTGACGCGGCCAACCGACTGGCTTTTCCCGGGACGGAAAGACGGACCTATAAACGTGACCGTTCTGCATGCGGCGTGCCGGTCCCCGACAAGGCGGCAGGTTTGACCAAGAAGGTCAGCGCGCGGGCCTGTCAGAAGTTTTGTGCGTGAGGCCGATTATCGTCATCAGATGACGAACCTTTCGCCGAAGATCACGGCGAACTGGGTTTTTGCCTCGGTCCACTCACGAGGTGGCCGTTTCCACTCCTGCGCCGCATGATTGAGGACGAGGTATAGCAGCTTCATGGCAGCATCGTCACCCGGGAAGTGGCCCCGGGTGCGAACAGCGCGCCTGAGCTTCGAGTTCAAAGACTCGATAGCATTTGTTGTATAGATGATCCTGCGGATAGCCTCACTGAACGCAAAAAACGGGATGACCTGATCCCAATGGCGCCGCCAACTTTGTGCGATCGCCGGATATTTCCGTCCCCAATGCCCTTCCTCGAACGCCTCCAGGGCGGCCAGGCCGGCCTCGGCGTTTTCGGCGCGATAGACGCTGCGGAGCGACTGAGCGATCGACTTGCGATCTTTCCACGATGCGAAGCTCATGCTGTTTCTGATCAGATGCACAATGCACGTTTGGACCGCCGTTTCCGGGAACACGGCGTTGATGGCATCTGGGAAGCCCTTCAGCCCATCGACGACGGCGATCAGCATATCAGCGACACCTCGGTTCTTGAGCTCGTTCATGACGCGCATCCAGAACTTGGCGCCTTCGGTCTGCTCGATCCAGATGTCGAGGATGTCCTTGGTGCCGTCAGGCAATATGCCGAGAGCGATGTAAACGGCTTTGTTGCGGACGAACCCCTCGTCGCGGATTTTGACGCGGATCGCGTCGAAGAACACCAGCGGATAACACGCATCGAGCGGGCGGCCCTGCCATTCGGCCACCGTTTCCAGCACGGCGTCGGTGACCGTCGAGATCAGGTCCGGCGACACGTCGATGCCGTAAAGCTCCTCGAGATGCCCACGGATCTTGCGAACTGTCATGCCGCGCGCATACATCGAGATAATCTTGTCGTCGAAGTCCGGGAACCGCTGCTGATATCTCGCGATCAGCTTCGGATCGAACGTCCCCGAACGGTCGCGCGGGATATCCAGCGTCACCTTCGAACTACCCGTCAGCATCGTCTTCTGCGACGTGCCGTTGCGCCGATTTCCTCCAGCGGTCGCCGCCTCGGATTCCAGGTGATCGTCCAGCTCAGCAGCCAGCATTCGCTCCGACAACGCTTTCTTCAACTCGTCGATCAAACCGTCTTTGGCAAATAACTCCTGTGGATCACGCCCTGCCAGCAACTGATCCAAAACTTCCTTCTCGATAGCCATATGATGGGTCCTTTCCATTCCATCTTATGGCCTCACGCACAAAACTTCTGACAGGCCCCAGCGCACACACGTTGCGGCACAGCTTTGCCACCCACCTTCTAGAGAGCGGCGTCGATATCCGCATCATCCAGGTTCTGCTGGGGCATAACAGCCTGTCGACGACGGCGCGCTACACGCAGGTTGCCACAACCACTATTCGAGGCGGTGTCCGATGATCCCGACATCGAATGGCTGGCGATCGATGCCATCGTGATCCGCGCTCAGGCCCAGGCCGCCGGGGCCAGGGTAAAAAGGGAGGCGTTCAAGCCCAGGCTCTTGGCCGTTCCAGAGGCGGGTTCGGGACCAAAATCCACGCCGTAGTCGACGCCCTCGGCCTGCCGGTACGCTTCGTGCTTGGCCCCGGCCAGCAGAACGACATGGCTCCCGCCTGTGATCTGATCCGAGGATTGTCCGCGCAGCAAGTCCTCGCCGACCGCGCCTACAAACAGCGCTGGGGCATCGAAGGCTTCTTTGCCAAGCTCAAGCAATGGCGGCGCATCGCCACACGGTACGACAAACTTGCAGCCAACTTCCTCGGCTTCATCAAGCTCGCCAGCATCATGCTCTGGCTGAAATGAGTAAATTGTCACTACAGCCGAGTACGACCCTGATCTTATCTTTCACAGAAAAATGCCGCCGGGTCGCACGCCTGATTTCTTTCACCACTTGCTTGGCAGGCTTCTTGGCTGGTGATTTTGATTTGGAGTGCTTGGCTCTCATGTTCGTTCCTTCGTAACTACCACGAGAGCCAAGCACTCCTTAAATCTCAACCCCAGTTCTAGGCCATAGGCGCTGGCGTGGAACAGTGATCAGTGGCGAATGTCGTTGTTCGGCGTATGATCGCCTTCCAGCCAACGTTTGAGTACCGCATGGGCGTCTGCCTGGCGTTCGGCACCGATCTCGTTTATATTTGAGGGATCCGCAGCAAATTCCAGATACAGACCTTCATCAGTATTTGTATAGAGGGACACGCAATATCCGTGGTCTCTTACCCTGGCGGGCATGCCTGCCGTCTCCAGCCGCTGCTTCAGTTCATCTAAGCGTTGATGGTCGACCCGCAACGCGACATGATGGAACCGCCCTATTTCAGGGGGGGAGGCTGTTGTGCAGCGCTCGTACATCTTGGGGTCGGCAAATTGAAAAAATGCAAGTGCCGCACCATCATCAAGGCCATAAAAGGCATGACAATATTCATGAACTTCGCCAACGTCATGGAGAAGCGTGCGTTCCGCCCAAGTCGCGATGAGCGGGAAGCCGAGGATGTCTTCCATCAAATGCCGCATGGGCTCGTGATCGCGCACCACCATTGCGTAATGGTGAAGCCGGGTCGGCAGTCTTTTACTCTCACTCATTTCTATTCTCCTACATTGCTCGCCAGCGGATGAGCGCTGGCCCAGCCAGACCTTGGATGACGTGATGGGCTGTTATGCCCGCCATCATCACCTCACGGTCGGAGTAGACGAATAAAAATAAGATAATTTGCGATAAATCAAATATTTTATATTTAATGATATTTTTTAAGAGCGCATGTCGCCTATTTCGGACAGAGATTCCATTGTTCTTGACTTGGTAAGAGGGGTTGGTCGAAAGTTCGCAGAACCCGTCCAGCTAAGAGTACCTCAAACTTGCCATTTAACCGCAATGTGCAGCAAGCCACTACCAAGCGTGTGGCAAAATAAATCATATTATTTATAAAAACTCATATTTTAATTGATCGCCATGACCATGCGGTGCTATCCAGAATGAGCTTGGCCTGAAACTGGCTTGACGCTGTTGTCAGCCGATTAAAGTAAACCGGGGCAGGTTAAAGGGTGAGGAAGCAACTATGGATCTTGGAATTTCGGGTCGAACTGCACTGGTCTGTGCTTCAACCCAAGGGCTGGGCTACGCCTGTGCGAGCGCTCTCTTACGTGAGGGTGTCAATGTAGTAATTAATGGACGAAACTCAGAGCGACTCAATAGCGCGGTCGAGTCGTTACGTCAGATTGGTGGGGCCGATGTCGAGGGTGTGGTTGCAGATGTAACAACGACAAACGGACGCGAGGCACTGCTGAAAGTTTGCCCCGCGCCTGACATTCTGGTCAATAATAACGCTGGTCCTAATCCCGGAAACTTCGTTGACTTCGATGAGGGCCGCTGGATGGAGGCGCTCGGAGCGAATATGGTAGCGCCCATCCAATTGGTGCGTGAGGTGCTTCCAGCGATGCGTGAACGTGCATTCGGGAGGATAATCAACATCACTTCAGCTATGGTCACTACTCCCCGCTCTCACATGACACTGTCATCAGGCGCGCGAGCAGGGCTGACGGCGGTCATGAAGGGGCTGTCGCTTGAAGTAGTGCGCGACAACGTAACAATTAACAATCTTTTGCCAGAACGTATCGACACTGCGCGTCAGCACCAGATGGCGAATGTTGCAATGCAACGCGACGGGATTGATTATGAAGAAGCCCGCAGAAGGCAGGTTGAGAGCGTTGCCGCCAAACGGCTCGGTACAACCGAAGAGTTTGGAGCGGTTTGTGCTTTCCTCTGCAGTTCTCTCGCGGGTTTTATTTCCGGCATGAATGTTCACGTTGATGGCGGCTCCTATCCCGCACTCGTTTGATGTGACTTTGGAAGTTTGTGACCGATCAGTCCTTTTATGGCTGGTTTGGGAAACTGTCGGCAGATGATCGCGCAGGGACTGTTTTGTAATGAGCAATTTAAGGCAAAGTGATTTTGATGGGTCGCTTGAAAAGGGCAGGGCTAGCTCGTTGGCATCGAAAGATGCAGCAATGTGTGGCGTGCCGCAGCATATCATCGATATGATGCGGAAAATTCGCAGTCAAAACAACCGTGTTCCGATTATGCAGCAATTCGGCATCAGCGACAACAGTTGGCGCAAGCTTCAGGCTGGCCAACCACTGCGGCAATCGGTCACCGAACGTCTTATAGCACGCGTTGTCAATATGGATTATCCATCGTCGACCGGCATCGACTGCAACCCCGATTGTGACCTTCGTAGTGAATAACAAAGCTGTCACGCGCCTTCTCGTCGCGAACCGATCTGAGATAGCGATCCGTATATTTCGTGCGGCGACGGAACTTGGGATACGCACTGTTGCGATTTATGCGGAGGAGGACAAGCTCTCGCTGCATCGCTTCAAGGCGGACGAGGCCTATCATCTGGGCGAGGGCGCGGGGCCGATTGCGGCCTATCTCGATGGCGCACGGATTATTGAGATAGCGAAGAAGGCGGGGGTGGATGCGATCCATCCGGGCTATGGCTTTTTGTCCGAGAATCCCGACTTTGCGCAGGCATGCGCGGATGCCGGGATCATTTTCATAGGGCCTTCGCCAGAGACGATGCACAGCCTTGGCGACAAGGTGTCGGCGCGGCACATAGCGGTCAAGGCGGATGTGCCGGTGGTTCCGGCCAGCGAGCCGCTGCCTGATGATGAAGGCGAGATCAGGAAGATCGCGGCAGAGATCGGCTACCCGCTGATGCTGAAGGCCAGCTGGGGCGGCGGCGGGCGCGGCATGCGCCCGATTGAGGATGAGACGGGTCTGATCGAAGCCGTGAACTCCGGCAAGCGCGAAGCTAAGGCAGCCTTCGGGCGCGATGAGGTGTATCTCGAACGACTGATCCGCCGTGCGCGCCATGTCGAGGTGCAGTTGCTGGGTGATGCCCATGGCAATTTGTTCCACCTTTATGAACGCGACTGCTCGATCCAGCGGCGTAACCAGAAGGTGATCGAGCGAGCGCCTGCGCCTTATCTCGATGAACCGACGCGCTCTGCGCTGTGCGACGCTGCGCTCAGGATCGGTAAAGCTACCGGCTATAAGGGGGCTGGCACCGTCGAGTTTTTGCTGGATGAGGAAAGCGGTGCCTTCTACTTCATCGAGGTGAACCCGCGCATTCAGGTCGAGCATACGGTGACCGAGATGGTGACTGATATTGACATCGTGAAGGCGCAGATCAGGATTGCGCAGGGCGGGCATCTGGGTGTCGCGGAGGAAACGGGTGTTCCGCCGCAGGACCAGATTCGCCTTAATGGCCATGCACTGCAATGCAGGGTGACGACCGAAGACCCGGAAAATAGCTTCATCCCCGACTATGGCCGCATCACCGCCTATCGCGGTGCCTTCGGCTACGGCGTGCGCGTCGACGGCGGCACGGCCTATGCGGGGGCGGTGGTAACGCGTCATTATGACCCACTTCTGGAAAAGGTCACCTGCTGGGCACCGACCGCGCCAGAGGTGGTGGCGCGTATGGACCGGGCGCTGCGCGAATATCGCATAAGAGGCGTGACGACGAACCTCGCCTTTCTAGAGAATGTGCTGGGTCATCCAGACTTCATCGCCAACCGCTACACTACGAAGTTCATCGACGAGACGCCGGGCCTGCTTCATCTGGGCAAGCGCAGAGACCGCGCTACGCGCCTGCTCACTTATATTGCCGATGTTAGCGTTAATGGGCATCCCGATGTAAAGGGCAGGGCGAAGCCACCCGTACATGCGCGCGTACCCAAGGCGCCGGATGTGCCTGCTGCTTCTCCGCCTGATGGTACGCGGCAGATATTGGAACGCGAGGGCGCGACGGGCCTTGCCCGCTGGATACGGCAACAACCTCAGGCGCTCATCACTGACACGACAATGCGTGATGCGCACCAGTCCTTGCTCGCCACCCGAATGCGCAGCGCCGATATGGTTGCGGTAGCGCAAAGCTATGCACATATGGCGCCGCAGCTCCTCAGTCTGGAATGCTGGGGCGGAGCGACCTTTGATGTGGCGATGCGCTTCCTCTCCGAAGACCCGTGGGAGCGACTCTATGCGATCCGTGAGAAAGCGCCGAACCTGCTCACGCAGATGCTGCTGCGCGGGGCCAATGGCGTGGGCTATACCAATTATCCTGACAATGTGGTGCGTCACTTCATCGCGCAAGCCGCCAAGGGCATTGATATTTTCCGGGTGTTCGACTGCCTTAACTGGGTCGAGAATATGCGGGTCGCTATTGATGCGGTGGTGGATAGCGGCAAAGTAGCGCAGGGCGCGCTCTGCTATACCGGTGACATACTTGACCCGGACCGTGCTAAATATAGCCTTGCTTATTATGTTGACCTTGCCCGCCAGCTCGAAGCCGCGGGCTGCCAAATGCTCGCCGTCAAGGATATGGCGGGTCTCCTGAAGCCAGCCGCCGCCAAAGTGCTGTTTAAAGCATTACGCGAAGCGACCGATCTGCCTATTGCGCTGCACACGCATGACACATCGGGGGCGGCGGCGGCGACATTGCTCGTGGCGATAGAGGCGGGGGCCGACAGCGTCGATGCGGCGATGGATGCGATGTCGGGCACGACATCCCAACCTTGCCTTGGCGCGGTTGTCGAGGCGTTGCGCCATACGGACAAAGACACAGGGCTTGACCCTGCCGCAATCCGGGAACTGAGCTTCTATTGGGAAGCGGTGCGCAGCCAATATGCGGCGTTTGAAACCGATCTGCGTTCTGGCGCGTCAGAGGTCTATCTGCATGAGATGCCGGGCGGGCAGTTCACCAACTTGAAGGAGCAGGCGCGAAGCCTTGGCCTTGACACCCGCTGGCATGAGGTGGCGCGGGCGTATCATGACGCCAACCTTCTCTTCGGTGATATTGTCAAGGTAACGCCCTCGTCCAAGGTTGTGGGCGATATGGCGTTGATGATGGTTGCGCAAGACCTGAAACCGCAAGATGTGCTGGACACCGGGCGCGATATCGCCTTTCCGGCTTCGGTGGTAGAGATGCTGCGCGGCGACCTCGGACAGCCACCGGGCGGATGGCCGGCTGATGTCCAGAAGAGCGTGCTCGGTAATGAAACACCGATCACCGTGCGTCCGGCGAGCCTGTTGGGCAAGCAGGACTTACCTGCCACGCGCAAACAGGCTGAGAAAGATTGCGGGCGCGCGCTCACCGAGCCTGAGTTCGCCAGCTACTTGATGTACCCCAAGGTGTTTACGGCCTATGCCGAAGCCCGGCGCAAATATGGTCCGGTCGCGGTGCTGCCCACACCGGTCTACTTCTACGGTATGCAATCTGGTGATGAGGTGAATGTCGAGATCGAGCGCGGCAAGACGCTGGTGATCAGCCTTACCGCGATTGGCGAGACTGAGGAAGATGGCAGTGTGCGCGTGTTCTTCGAACTCAACGGCCAGCCGCGCATCACCACTATCGCCGACCGTAAGGCGGCAGGTTCCGTCATCGCTCGGCGCATGGCTGATCCCGCTAACGAAAACCACGTAGCCGCGCCCATGCCTGGCGTGGTAGCCACGCTCGGCGTTTCTCAGGGCCGGCAGGTGAAGGCGGGCGATCTGCTTCTCACGCTCGAAGCCATGAAGATGGAAACCGCCATCACGGCGCCCAAGGATGGTGCTATCGCTGAACTCGTCGTAAAAGCTGGCCAGGCCGTCGATGCAAAGGAACTCCTCGCCGTCATGGAGTGAGGAGCGCTGGGTGATGATCGAACTCCGCCAGCTTCGCTATCTTGTAGCCGCCTCTGAATCCGGGAGTTTCAACCGGGCTGCGCGTAAGTTGGGGATTAAGCAGGCAACCTTGAGCCGCCACATATTGCAGGTTGAGCAGCGACTGGGGCTAATCATCTTTGATCGCTCTACCCGTGGGGCAATACCCACTCAGGATGGCGCGAGCTATCTGCTTGGCGCCAAACGGCTTGTCGAGGAGTTCGATCATCTCAACCATTGGGTGCGAGGTAAGAAAGACGGCATTATCGGCCAGATCGCGATCGGCTTTCATACCTCGATTTCCGCTGGCAATTTACGCGCGACCCTTGCCGACTTTCGAAGAGCCAACCCCGATCTCCATATCGACTATGTCGAACGCGACCGCGCGCAGCTACTGCGTGATGTGGAATGCGGCATGCTCGATATTGCGATATTGATCGGTGAGGTGCCAGAGCAGGATCTTAAACATCAGACTTTCTGGAGCGACCGGATTATTGTGGTCATGCCTGAGGACCATCCATTGGCAGAACAAGAGCAGATCGCCTTTTCTGATCTACTGCGAGAACATATTGTCCTGCCAGTGAGCGATCCCGGCCCACAGATACAGAAACTCTTGGTCGCCAAAATCGGCACGCCGTTTTTGCAACCGCATATCGAGGTGCGCGATATCAGCCGTGAGAGCCTGCTGTGCACGGTTGCGATGGGCGGCTGCATTACGATTACGTCTGAAGCTGTTCTGGGGCTGGGTATCCCCGGTCTGGACTATCGCGATCTGTTCGAGAGCACCGGACAGTTTCGGGCGGGCTATTCGGGCTATTGGCGCGAGGATAATCGCAATCCCGTGCTCAAACGCTTTTTGCGCTTTGTGCGGGAACGTTATTCGCTACCACCTTTGCGGAGCTGAGTATTGCTCCCCGTACTCTGGCGCCGCGCCTTGGCAAATCCCCGGTCGGTGGCCATGAACCGAGCGAGCATTGGTGCCACCAGCTTGTCGGGCAGACTGCTCTGCCCGGTTTGCGCTGCATGGACCCGCGCATAGTCCAGTAAATCGCGATGTACTGAAGCGGGCAGCTCGATCGTCATCTTGACGGGCTTGTCTTGCGCAATGGGGCCAAGTTTGAGCTGGCTCATCGGTGCGTTCCTGTTGTGATGGGTTCCAGGTTGATATCGCGCGCGACAATGATCGTAAGCGGCATGCCGGGGCGGATCGTCAATGTCGGCGCTATGCTAAGCTCGCGCTGAACGATCTGCTCGCCGGTGCGGGTGATGCTGTCCTGTCCGCCGCGACGCAATGCGCGGGTCAATGCATCGTCATTACCCGAGCCTGTTTCACCGCCAATGGCCAGGATTGTGGAGAGCAAAGCGGCTTTCGCCACATTGCCCCAATGATGATTGACCTTGTCCTGCAGCCCTGAATATCCAGACGCATCGCTTCCGATCAGGCGATCGAGCAGGATCGAGCGTCCATCAGGGAAAACCAGCCGGTCCCAGGCGAGCAGGATCCGGTTCTGCCCTTGGCTGATGCTGGCGTCATATTCGCCGATCAGCCGGGAGCCTTGCTGGATCAAAAGCATCGTGCCGGTTACGCTGTCATAGACATTCTGGCTCACCTGCGCGGTGATGGGCCCAGGCAGGTCCGAACGGATGCCGGTAATAAGGGCAGCTGGAATGATACTGCCTGCCTGCAGGGTTGCAGGCGAGAGCGGCAATGAGAGACGTTCCATGCTGGTGGGTGAACGTTTCGACGTCTGCAGAAATGCCTGTTGCGCCGTGGGCTGGGCGGCAGACGCTGCATCCTGTCCTGAGCTGTCCGATACTGTGGTCGGCGGAATGATGGCTGATGAGCTTACCAAACTGCCATCGCGCAGAAAGAAGCTGCTCGCCCGTGCCGCTTCGCGTTCCTGATGCGCCTGTTGTCGCAAGATATCAGCAGTATTGGCACCGGGTGTGCTTGTCGGTGTGCCAACAGGCGGTAAGGCCACCTGTTGGCCGCGTTGCTGGGCCGCAAGAATGGGACCGCCTAAATCGCCCGGCAAGGGCGGCCCTAATTTGGGCACCTGACTATAGTCTTTGGGTGCGGAGACAAGGCTATCGGCCGTGCTGTGGCTTTCTATATTCACCAGATTGGGGGCAGGGTCGTGATGGGCGGGGCGCAGCGCATAGAGAAGCGCAGCGCTGATGCCGGATGTTGCGATAAGGCTTAAGATGATAACCGATTTGCGCGACAGGCGCATGACACGGGGCATGGGGCCACGCAGCGCAAAATCGGGCGCGTTTTGCTGCGGACGCATGGATTCTTGCTGTGAATGCTCCGGCTCTGGTGGCGTTTGTTGCGATGCTTCGGTCATGGCCGCGCATCCCGGTCACGACGCGATGAACGCCGCACTATCTTCACGACCTGAGAACTATGCCGATCGCCCAAACGCAGTTCCGCTGTATCGAACAGGCGGTCGACGATCATGAAGCGATCCTTATAGCGGTAATTGACGAGTTCGGATTTTCCTGATGCGCCCAGCACAAACAGGGGTGGCAGCTCATCGCGATCAATAGTGCCGGGAAATTCGATAAAGACCTTCTGGCCATCGTCGAACACGCGCAACGGTCGCCAACCCGGTTTATCGCCCTTTAGGACATAGCCAAAATTAAGCGCCGCCACATTCACGCCGCCTGCGATCGGCGCAGCGGCTTGCGCTTGTGCATTACGCCCGCGCAGAGCGATCAGATCATCCTCTGGGTAGGTCCAGGAGAGCGACGCCATATAGGTGCTTGCCGTACTCTTGAGTTCGAGATGATAGGTGCGCCGGTCGGTATTGATGACGAGATTGGTCGACAGATCGGCGCGCGTGGGTTTGACAAGAATATGCACGCGTGTCTGGGCACCGGTACCACTCGTCGTATCGCCAATGATCCAGCGCACGGTATCGCCCGCAGCCACGGGCCCCGAACCGACCAATTGTTCGCCTTCCTGCAAAGCGATGTCGGTGACCTGACCAAGCGCGGTATAGACCTGATAGAGCGCGCCTTGCGAATAGGGAAATTGCTGGATCGCGTTCAAAAACCCATCGCGCTCTGGTTGTACCCGCGCTGCTGCATTGGCGGCCAAGACGCGCGCCGTTGGTTTTTGGGCGGCGGGCTTTGCCTCATTTGGGCTCGGCAACGCTTTGAGCTGACCGGGAAGCGGCAATGGCTCGGGGATCGTGACAATCTCGATTGCCTTTGGCGGTTCGATTATCTCGGCGGCACGGATCATGATCCGGCTATCATGCGGCACCTTGGCACAGCCGGGCAGGGTGATCGCCATGGTAAGCGTCGAGAGCAACAGGGCGGGACCGGTTTTGCGGCTTGGGATTATAAATGTCATTGGGCCAGTTCCTTTGACCAGTTGATGGCGGTGACGAAGAGACCGAGCGGGTTCTTGCGCAGGGCGTCAGGCGTGTGCGGGCTCTGCAGGCTGACGGTCAGGATGGCCGACCAGCGCGTGGTGTCGGAAAGACTACCGTCCTGATAGCGCCGCTCCTCCCAGGCGACGCGAAAACTGCTCGGCGACGCGCGGATCACGCTCGAGACATCGACGCTGATCTGGACCTTGCCGACTTGTACGAAGGGATCATTCTCGCGGGCATAGTCATTCAAGGCGAGCGCGCCCTGGTCGGACGTAAAATCATAAGCGCGCAGCCAGTTCTGGCGCACGATGACCGGATCGGCAGCTATCCCCCGAACCTGCTCAATAAAACGGGCCAACTGGAAGGCGATTTGCGGATCGCTGGGCTGCCATCCCGCTTCCGCTGGCGCCACGGCCTGTGTTTGCCCGAGCTTGTCGACCTCGACCACCCAGGGGGTGATGGTGCCGCGTGCGCCTTGCCAGACGAGGCCCGCGGCAAGACCGCCCGAGAGCATCAGCGTGCCGAAAAAGCCGAGCCGCCAGTTTTTGGCCTGCACCCGCGCGGAGCCGATGCGATCGTCCCAGGCTTGCGCCGCGCGCTGATAAGGGGTGACGGGCTGCGGTGTGTCGCCATAGCGAATAGACGATCGTTTAAAGAGCATATGCTTAATCCCTGTTTTGAAGATTGATGGATGCGCCGCCCCCACCGCCATCGCCAGAACGCAGCGTATGCGCGGCGATGCTGGCGCCATGGCTCAGGGTCTGACGATTACGCAGGGCAGTGGCCCATGCAGGTGGTGCGGAAGGTGCGGAGGAAGCCACTGTATTGGGATCGCCGCTTGTGCCCGCGCCGATGACACTGCGCGCACCTTGACGAAAATCCGCTTTCATGGTGGCAGAGGCTTGTCTTAGCGGCGATGTCGCGCCGCTTGCGGTGGCTTCACCCACAGCGGCAAGGCCCGAACCGATCGCCGCCCTGCCACTTTTTCCGGCAGAGCCAAGGCCATAGGCCATGGTCGCAGCGCCTGCGGCGCGTGCGCCGCCGTGGGTCGTTCCGGCAATCGCGCTGGCCGCTGTGCTGCCCGCCATGCGGGCTCCTGCAACGCCTGCTGCCAGCGTGCCGCCTGCGAGTAACGCCGTCCCTGCCGCTGACCCAGCGCCCAGCTGCGGGCCGCCGGTGACAATGCCATTGGCGATACCGGGCGCAAAAATACCAAGGCCCAGAAGCGAGAGCGCGGCCAATACCATCGACATGGCTTCCTCAGCGGTCGGAATGACGCCGCTCGTGTTCGTCGTGAACTGGGTGAACAGCGTAGTGCCGATGCCGGTGATGACGGCGAGCACCAGTAGCTTAATGCCACTTGATACGACATGCCCCAATACCCGCTCGGCCATAAATGCGGTGCGCCCGAAAAACGCGAAGGGGAGCAGAACAAAGCCCGCCAATGTGACGAGCTTGAACTCGATGATGGTGATAAACACCTGCACGGCCAAAATGAAGAAGGCCAGGACGACAAAAGCCCAAGCCAGCAGCAATATCGCGATCGTCACGATATTGGCGAAGAAGGCGGAAAAGCCCAGCAGGTCGCTGGTGGCGGTGACGAGTGGTTTGGCGGCAGTTAAACCGGTGGCGGCAATGGCGCCGGGCTGCATGAAGGTGGCAAGCACCATGCTCGAACCGCTTGCCTTCAACCCCAGTCCGGCAAAGCTCTCGAACAGGATCGTTGCCAGTGTTGCGAAATTACCGATCACAAAGGCAAAAAAGCCGACATAGAGCGTCTTCTTCACCAGACGCTGGAGAATGTCTTCGTCGGCGCCCCAGGTCCAGAACAGAGCCGCCAATGTCACATCAATGGCGATCAGGGTGGAGGAGAGGAACCCGACCTCACCGCCCAGCAGGCCAAAGCCGCTGTCGATATAGGTCGTAAAGACAGTGAGGAATCTGTCGATGATGCCGGTATTGTTCATGAGGCTGGCTCACCGGCTGTGTGGGCAGGGGTGGCCGGGTCTGGCGGAACTGCAACCATGATATCCTCGCCCAGAAACCGGCGGCGATGTATGTCCCAGACGGCCTCGCAAGCCGCATCAGGGGGTGGAGCTGTGGCGCAGCGCGCCAGCTCAGTCCCAAGCGGATCAGGGCTTGTACCAGGTTCGCGAAGTGGCGGTGGCATACTGGGCGCTCGCTCGGCGCGCAAGGTGAGGAGCGCAATGGCGATCATCAGCCCCGCCAGCGCTGCTCCCCCTACCAATCGTAAGGATGGGGACATGGCTCAGTTACCCAAAAAGCGCCGCAGCCGTTCGCGGCCCTCGGCTTCCGAAGTGGCCTGCCGCGCGGCTTCCAAAGATTGCGCGCGGCTTTGCGCGGCGATCAGGGCGGTCAAATCGCCAAGCTGCTGGGCCTGGAGGGCGAGCAACTGGTTGCCCGCTTGGGCTGCCTGCAGCGCGCCCGTTGCCGACTGGCTGGCGGTGACCAGATCGCGCATGACATTATGCGCGCTATCGAGATTGCCTATAACGCTGGCCTGCACTTTGAGCGCATCTTCGAATGCGCCGACGCTGGTGGTCCAGCGCGAACGGGCATCGTTGATCAGCGCCTGATCGCTTGCTGACAGGGAGATCGACTTATACTGCGCGGCAAAACGCGCCTGAATGCTCTGCACATCGTAAGCGAGATTCTGCGCTTGGCTGATGAGCTGTTTGGTGTGCTGGATTTGCGCCTGCAGCGGCGCAAGCACCGAGAGCGGCAGGTTCGCGAGATTTTTCGCTTCATTGAGGAGCGACTGCGCTTCGTTCTGTAGCGAGCGGATTTGATTATTAATCTGCTGCAAGGTCCGCGCGGCGGTCAGCACATTTTGTGCATAATTGCTGGGATCATAGACGATGATCGCGTGGGCTGGTGTCAGCGGTGCCAGAATCAACGCAGGTGTGAGAGTCAGGCTGATGGCGACAAGAAAACGGTGCTGTTTCATGGATGTGGTCCTTGAGCTTGAGAGGTTTCGAGAAGATCGGCGGCCCAGTCGAGACCGCGGTGCTGCAGCCAGGCATGAGCAAAGTCTTGCCTGCCATGGGTCGCGATAATGTCGGCGATGGCCCGCTGGTCGGTTTTGGAAGAGGCGGTCGTGAAGGCGAGGGCGATTTCGCCAAGGCCGAGGTCGAACAAACGGTTGCCGCTTGGGGACTGGCAATAATAATCGCGCTTGGGGGTGGCTTGTCCCAGGATTTCGATCTGGCGCGGGTTCAATCCAAAGCGCTCATAGATGCGGGTGATCTGGGGCTCGATGGCGCGCTCATTGGGAAGGAATATCCGTGTGGGGCAGCTTTCGATGATGGCAGGCGCAATCGCTGAGTTTTCGATATCGGCAAGGCTTTGCGTCGCGAAGATCACGCTCGCATTCTTCTTGCGCAATGTCTTGAGCCAGGTTTTGAGCTGTGCGGCGAACAGCGGATGGTCGAGCACCAGCCAGCCTTCATCGATGATGATCAGGCTGGGCGAACCATCCAATCTCGCTTCGATGCGGTGGAAGAGATAGGACAGCACGGCGGCGGCCGAGGCAGACCCGATCAGCCCTTCGGTCTCGAATGCCTGGAAGCTGCTCGATCCCAGATGTTCGGTTTCTGCGTCGAGTAACTGTCCCCAGGGACCGCCCATGCAATAGGGGGCCAGCGCCTGCTTCAAATCCTGCGCCTGGAGCAGCACCGCCAGACCGGTAAGCGTGCGTTCCTCAATCGGCGCAGAGCTGAGCGATCCCAATGCGCTCCAGAGATGCTCCTTCGCCTGCGGGTCGAGCGCCACGCCTTCGTTGGAGAGGATTGCGCCCAGCCATTCGGCGGCCCAACTGCGCTCCGAAATATCGTCGATGCGGGCGAGAGGCTGCAGCGCCACCGGCGTTGATGCCACAGTGTCGCCATGCAGGCTGCTGCCGAGATCCTGCCAGTCGCCATCGCAGGCCAAGGCTGCAGCGCGGATCGATCCGCCAAAATCGAACGCAAATATTTGGGCTCGGCTGTAGCGCCGGAACTGCAAGGCGATCAGCGCCAGCAGCACGGATTTGCCCGCCCCGGTGGGTCCGACGATGAGGCTATGGCCGACATCGCCGACATGGAGGGAAAAGCGGAACGGGGTCGAGCCTTCGCTCTTGCCATAGAGCAAAGGGGGAGCCGCAAAATGCGCGTCCCGTTCCGCCCCCGCCCACATACCCGAGAGAGGCAGCATATGGGCAAGGTTCAATGTTGATATGGGAGGCTGGCGCACATTGGCGTAGACATGGCCGGGAAGGCTGCCGAGCCATGCCTCGATCGCGTTCATGCCCTCTGTCACGCAGGTAAAATCGCGGCCCTGAATGACCTTTTCGACAAGCCGCAGCTTTTCGTCGGCTGTTGCCGCATCGCTGTCCGAAACGGTAATGGTGGCGGTCACCAGCGCCAGCCCGACATGATCGGCGCCGAGATCCTGCAGCGCTTCATCGGCATCTTGAGCTTTATTGGACGCATCGCTGTCCATCAGCGTCGATGCCTCATTGGTCATTACTTCCTTGAGGATCGCGGCGACGGATTTGCGTTTCGCGAACCACTGGCGGCGGATCTTGGAGAGCAATTTAGTGGCATCGACCTTGTCGAGCATGATCGCGCGGGTCGACCAGCGATAGGGGAAGGCAAGCGCATTGAGGTCATCCAACAATCCCGGGAAGGTGACGGTCGGAAAACCGGTAATCGTCAGCGTGCGCAGATGATGCTCGCCAAGCCTGGGTTCCAGCCCGCCGGTCAGCGGTTCGTCGGCGAGCAGCGCGTCCAGATGCATCGGCACTTCTGGAACACGCACAGTCTGCGCCTTGGTCGAAATGCAGCTGTGGAGATAGGAGAGAGTCTCGCTGTCATCGAGCCAGCGGGCTTCGGGCATGATGTTCTCGATCAGATGGAGCAGGCGCTGTGTGCGATCGCTAAAATGCCTGACCTGTTCGGTGGCATCGGTGCCGCTTTTGTGGCTGCCCTCATAGAGCCAGCGCTCGGCGCGCGCGGCCTCTTCTTGCGGCGGCAGCCAGAGCAGGGTCAGAACATAGATGCTCTCGAAATGCGCCCCTTCTTCGGCAAATTGCTGCGCGCGTTCCAGATCTATGAGGGCCGAGACCGGATCGGGAAATTGGCTGCAAGGATAGTCGCGTGCGGGCACGCGCTGTGCTTCCACAAAGATTGCCCAGCCAGACCCTAAGCGCCGCAGCGCCGCGTTCAGGCGCGCACTGGTTGCCACCAATTGCGCAGGGGTTGCGCTATCGAGGTCGGGCCCGCGAAAGCGGGTGCTCCTTTGCAGGCTGCCATCCTTGTTGAGGACAATGCCGGGCGCGATCAGTGCGGCCCAGGGCAGGAAGTCTGCGAGCAGAGCAGGTTTGCCGCGATATTCACGTAAATTGAGCATGGTCCCTGCCTCACACGCGCAGATAATTGGGGAAGCGCAGATGCCGCCGCGCGACATCGACGAACGCTGGGTCGCGCTTTGCTGCCCACACACCAAGCGCATGGCCGATGGCCCACAGGACGATGCCCGCGATCCAGAGTCGTAGCCCCAGACCGATGGCGCCTGCCAGTGTGCCATTTAGAATAGCCAATGCGCGCGGCGCACCGGCAAGCAGGATCGGTTCGCTCAAGGCCCGGTGCACCGGCGCGAAATAACCGGGGCAAGGCTCGATGGTCTGGACGTCCCGCATCAGATCAGCGCTCCGCCGCCGAAGCTGAAGAAGGAGAGAAAGAAGGAGGATGCGGCAAAGGCAATCGAGAGGCCGAAGACGATCTGAACGAGCCGGCGAAAGCCGCCCGATGTGTCGCCAAATGCCAGCGTCAGACCTGTGGTAATGATGATGATCACCGCGATGATCTTGGCAACAGGGCCTTCGATCGAGGCGAGGATCGATTGCAGCGGCGCTTCCCATGGCATTGACGAGCCCGCTGCATAAGCGGGCGCGGTCATTAGGGCGAGAGCGCTGGTGGTGAGCAGAGCCAAGGCGCGATTGCGGTGATAAGCGAGGGTATGACGCATGATTATTCTCCGATTGAGGGCGGGGTGAGATAAGAGAGCTGATAATCGCCAGTCGGGCTCAAGCCTTCGACGCTGGCGAGTTCGGTCAAACGCCGACCATTATTGGTGCGCGTCAGCACGGCAATGACGGTAATGGTTTCGGCAATGAGCGGCCGTGGCACGGAGACGACGGCCTCCTGAATGAGTTGCTCCATCCGCCGCAATGCGCCCAATGCGCTCCCAGCATGGATGGTGCCGATGCCGCCGGGATGGCCGGTTCCCCATGCTTTCAGCAAATCGAGTGCTTCTAGCCCACGCACCTCGCCGATGGGAATGCGGTCGGGGCGCAAACGGAGCGACGAACGTACTAGGTCAGAAAGCGACGCCGCGCCGTCTTTGGTACGCAGCGCCACGCAATTAGGTGCCGTGCATTGCAGCTCGCGCGTGTCTTCGATCAAGACCACCCGGTCGCCGGTTTTGGCGACTTCGGCCAAGAGCGCATTGGCGAGTGTCGTCTTGCCGCTGCCGGTTCCGCCTGCGACGAGAATATTCTGGCGGGAAAGAACCGCCTTGCGCAGCGCACTGGCCTGAGCGCCACTCATGATGTCGGCCGCCACATAATCCTTGAGCGTAAAGACCGCGACGGCAGGCTTGCGGATCGCAAAGGTCGGCGCCTGAACTATAGGCGGCAGCAGGCCTTCGAAGCGTTCGCCGGTCTGGGGAAGTTCGGCGGACACGCGCGGCGCCTTGGCATGGACCTCGATGCCGACATGATGGGCGACCAGACGGATGATCCGTTCGGCGGCTTCTGCCGAAAGGGACAAGCCGGTGTCAGCCATACCGATTTGAAGCCGATCGACCCAGAGCTTGCCGTCGGGATTGAGCATCACCTCGATGATTTGGGGCTCATCGAGCCAGCTTTGGATCTCGGGTCCCAGCGCTGTGCGCAGCATGCGATTGCCCCGTTTGTGGGTCTCGGATCGGAGGGAGTGCACGATCATCTTGGCCCCTAGCTATAGGGCTAAAAACAAGCCCCTGGTGTTTGCAGGGATCATCAAGAGAGGCAGAAAAAGCCTTCAATCAACAGGAAAAAGCATGCGTCGCATGCTAGCGTAGAAAGACAGGGAGCAGCGTAGGGCGTTTACTCTTCTTGAGCTGAAATATCCTCGCGCAGCTCTTGCCGGACCTTCGGTCCTTTGGCGAGTCGGCGCCCCAGAGCTTCGATGAACGCATCATAGCGATCATTCCCCAACCGCCTCAGCAATGCTCGTTCGCTCGTCGGCGGCGGCGGCGCGTTCGAGAGCCAGAAGCGCACGAACATCGCCAGCATCTCGACCGCTATGCCGGTATCACGCTCAGCGCGGGTCATACGCCGCTCGATCCGGTCGAGACGCCGCGCGATCGCTGCTTCGCGCTGTTCGTCGGCATCGGGCGAAAGAAAGCTCGCGATCGCGGCTTCCGCGATCAGCGAGCGTGATTGTTCGCGCCGGTCGGCATAGGCGGCCAAAGCCGCCATGATGTCGGGGTCGAGATAGACCGACAGGCGGGCTTTCGTGGTCACAACTCGATCCCGTCGTCACGGTCCATCGATGCCCGCCGCGCCGCGTCTGCCTGCTGGCGCTCTATCGCCTGCCTGCGTGCAAAAAGTTTGCGGCGTTCTTCGTCTTGCGCATCGGGATCAAACTCATTGGCGGGAAGGCTGATGGGCGGCGGTATTTCGATATGGTGGCGAAGTTCCGGCACCAGAGCCTGATCATCCTCGTCATTGGTATCTGCGCCGCTCTCGGCATCGTCATTGCGTGTGGGCATGTCTTTGCTGCCGGATTTGGGCTGCTGCTGGATCGGTTTGGGAAGCGTGGGCTCGGGGAGCGGGGGAAGCGTGCTCCAGTCGTCATCGCGCGCGGGTCTGTCTCCAGCACTGACATCGGGCGGTGGCAGGATCCGCGCGGCGAGACGTGCATCCTCATAGAAGCGGGCTTTGCGCGCGCGAATGGGACGAACGCCAGAGACCATGACGATCTCCTCATGGGCAGGCAGGTTGATGATTTCATCGACCGTCATCAGCGCGCGCGGCGTTTCCGAGCGCGAGACCATTAGATGGCCCAGCCAGGGCGAGAGACGATGCCCCGCGAAGTTTTTCATCGCGCGCAGCTGCGTCGTTGTGCCCAAGGCATCCGACACCCGCTTGGCGGTGCGCTCGTCATTGGTGGCAAAGGTCACACGCACATGACAATTGTCGAGGATCGCATTGTTCTGGCCATAGGCCTGCTCGATCTGGTTAAGGCTCTGGGCAATGAGAAAGCTTTTGATCCCATAGCCTGCCATGAAGGCGAGCGAACTCTCGAAGAAATCGAGCCGTCCTAATGCCGGAAACTCGTCGAGCATCAGCAGGAGTTTGTGCCGCTGTGATGCGGCGTTCAGATCCTCGGTCAGCCGCCGCCCTATCTGGTTCAATATCAGGCGCATCAGCGGCCTGGTGCGAGATATGTCGGAGGGTGGGATAACGAGATACAGCGTTGCCGGGCGTGCGCCCTCGACCAGATCGGCAATCCGCCAGCTGCAGCTGCGGGTAACCTTGGCCACCACCGGGTCATGATAAAGCGAGAGCAGTGACATAGCGGTCGAGACGATACTCGATCGTTCATTGGGGGATTTGTTTAAAAGATCCTGCGCGGCGGCCGCAACCACGGGATGCGCGCCTGCTTGTCCGAGATGCGGGGTCAGTTTCATGATTTCGAGTGTAGTATCGATGGGGCGGCGCGGGTCCGACAGCAGGGCGGCGACGCCCGCGAGGCTTTTGTCGGTGCAGGCATAGAGCACATGCAATATCGCGCCGACCAGCAACGCATGGGCGGTCTTGTCCCAATGATTGCGCTTGTCGAGCGAGCCTTCGGGATCGACCAATATATCGGCGACATTCTGGGTGTCGCGCACTTCATATATGCCGCGACGGATTTCGAGGAGGGGGTTATAGCTTGCGGAATCCGGATTGGTGGGATCGAACAGCAGCACATCGCCATGAACGCTGCGAAAGCCCGACGTCTTCTGCCAGTTCTCACCCTTGATATCATGGACGACGGCTGATCCGCGCCAGGTGAGCAGCGATGGCAGCACCAGGCCGACGCCTTTGCCCGAACGGGTCGGTGCATAGCACAGCACATGTTCGGGGCCGGCGTGGCGCAGATAGCGGTCCTTAAACTGACTCAGCACCACGCCCTCATCTTTGAGAAGCTTCGCCTTGCGGATCTCGCGGAAAGTCGCCCAGCGCGCGGTGCCATAGGTTTCTGCGCTGCCGCGTTCTCTCGCACGCCAGACCGACATCGCGATGGCAACGATGATCGCGGCAAAGCCACCCGATACGGCTATCATTGCGCCGCGCTGGAATATCTGCGGTGCATAGGCATCGAAACTGAACCACCACCAGAAGAAGGCAGGGGGAGGGTAGATGGGCCAGTTACCGACCATGAACCAGGGTTGTCCGAGCTCGCTCTGATAGGCCAGCGCATGCGCGGTCCACTGCGTCGCCGACCAGATCCCGGCCAGCACCAGCGCGAACACCGCGATGATCTGGCCCCATAATATCTTCGTTCCGGGCATGATGTTCTCCTTGAATATAAGAAGAACAGGGACGCTCAGCCCGCGTAATCAAGGGGTGTCATGCGCAGAGCGAAGGCTGGCGCAGAGATACAGGGGCTAGCGTAAAGGCAGAGCAAACATTGCATTTGACGCTACACAAAATGGGATATACAAGTGACATATCCAAATGAGGTACGGCCCCATGAACAAGCCCGCGCATACATCGCTGTTTCGATCCAACCGTTCGCAAGCCGTGCGGCTGCCCAAGGATGTCGCCTTTCCTGAAGGCGTCAAGGAAGTGTGTGTGGTACGCGAAGGCAAAAGCCGGATCATTCTGCCCGCCGAGGCGATATGGGATGATTTTTTCGATACCCCGGGCATCGATCTGCCGGAACGGGAGCAACCGCAAGCACAGGTGCGTGACGCTTTCTGATGCTGCGCTACCTGCTCGACACCAACTTGTGCATACGGGTACTACGCGATCGTCCCAAGGGCTTGCGAGAGCTGTTTAACGAGCGTGCGGAAAGTCTGTGCATATCGACGATCGTCCTGACCGAGTTGTTGCACGGAGCCGCCAAGTCTGCGCGGCCCGAGCATAATCGGCACGAGGTGGAGCGGTTCACCGCCCGGCTCGATGTCCTTGCCTTTGACCCGGAGGCCGCCGATCATGCGGCTGATATTCGCGCAACGCTTGAACGGGCAGGGCAAGTGATCGGAGGCTATGATCTGCTGATTGCCGGCCATGCCCGCAGCCGCGGCTTGATTGTTGTGACCGGCAATTTGCGTGAATTTGAACGCGTTGACGGCTTGCGCTGCGAGGATTGGGAAGCAAGTGCGGGGTAGGGCGCAATGGTGGGTGTTGGGACACTCCGGAATGTCTCCTTTGAAGAATGGAAAGCCCATAAGCAGTCACTCCGATCTCCCGATAATATAACTGGATCGTCGTCAAATTGCTGAAGGTTGAACAAACAGGGATCAATCACCATTTTCTCAAATTGACATCGCGCCGAGTGGGGCATCAGATTGGCGAAAAGATGGGAGGCGATTATAAGCAGGGCGGACGATTTCAAGACGCTTTTCTCGAACATTGCTATCGACAATGCGAGCACCATCGCTACGCGCTATGGGGAAATCACTAGGGGGTTGAATCTCCAGTTCCGCGACACAGATAGTCGCACTGCTAACACCCTCCAGGTTGGCTCGTATGGCCGCTATACTGGCATCAAGGGCATTTCCGATCTGGACATGCTCTACATCATGCCGAACGGTAAGTGGGACACCTACAAGAACAATCCTTATAAGCTGCTAAGGGATGCAGCTGACGCCATCCAAGACCGCTATAAAACCACTGAAATCTATGTCGACACGTTGGTAGTCGTCATCAAATACGAGAACTTCAAAATCGAAGCTCAGCCAGTATTCGAAGATGATGATGGCTTCTGGTATCCCTATACAAAGGGGCAGAGCTGCTATCGTCTGACTAAGCCGCGTGATGAGTTGGCCACCACAAGGGAAGTCGACAACGACAAGAACGGCAACCTTCGCCGCCTAGCAAAGATGACCCGTGTTTGGAAAAACAAGCACGGTGTGGCTATGGGTGGACTGCTCATCGACACACTCGCGCACAACTTCCTCATTGGGCGCACCACCTACGACACCATCTCCTATGGTTCATGCGGTCAAATGATGCGCGATTTCCTATCCTATCTGTCAGATCAACCTAAGCAGGATCGTTATGCGGCCTTGGGTAGCGGCCAGCATGTGAAGGTCCACAAGCCTTTTCAAAAAAAGGCAAAAAAGGGTCTGGAGCTTGCGGACAAGGCTCTCGATGCTGGCGAGGAATCCAAAGCCAACAATCGGTGGCGAAAGCTGTTCGGCCGTTGTTACCCGCTCGCAGATGCTACAGAGATCAAAAAGGCTTACATCACAGAATCCAGCTACACCGCAGATAACACCGAAGAGTTTATCGAGGATCAGTTCCCCGTAGACATCAGATACTCCCTGCGTTTGGAATGTGAGGTATCGCAGAATGGCTTCCGCACGATCTTCCTGCGCGCTATGCGCGGAGCAGGCATGAAGCGCCTCAACGTCTTCAAATCCAAGTCACTCAAGTTCTTCATCGCTGACCACGACATCAAGGGCATCTTCCACGTCTACTGGAAGGTCTTGAATCGCGGATCGGAAGCGATCCGACTGAACCAGATACGCGGCCAGATTATCCCTGATCTTGGGTCGAAGGTGAAGAACGAACGCTCCAATTTCCGTGGCGAACACGTCGTGGACTGTTACGCAGTTCAAGATGGCGTCGTTGTCGCCAAAGATCGTATCCACGTTCCGATCGTTGACGAAAGCGAAGAGTAGTGGGTCGCAACCGGCTGCTAGAGGTGTTTTCAATAGGGCTTTGATGTGACGTTCAGCGTCAGGTGCCCGCACTCAATACATCTGCCTTCGACTGCCCTGTTTCAATTTATGTCGTTGGAGTGAGCTATCGTAACATAGGCAGTGTGTAGCTTCTTAGGACGAGCTGCCACTATCACGCTTCAAGGCTGGCGGCAGAAATTTGTCGATTTCGCCCGAATTGAAAGTGAAATCCTCAAGTGCCTGCAATGCCTGCTGAGCTTTCCCATACGCCTTCGGAGTTGTTCCAGGGGCGGACTTATAGATGGCAGCCAGCGCATTCTGAAGATCATCGCGCTTCTGGCGAGCTTCCTGATCGCTGATTGTTCCGCTGGCTAGGTCCGTCAGCAGAGAGAGGTATGATTCACGTATCGCCCAGAGATCGGCAGCGGTGTCGCGATGCTTTTGGGCAGTTGCTCCAGGATCGAAGCCCTTCATGTATCCAGTGACGATGAGGCTGGTCAGCGATACAAGAGCGGTGATGGCCTTGAGCGCGAAGTCATCGGTGAAAAGGATTGCCAAAGCGCCGGAGGTGGTGATCGCAGCCAGCACAATTTGCGCGATCTTGAATCGCCGCAAGGTTCCCGCGCAGAGGTCGCCCTCCTTCTCGTGGGTCTTGTGCGAATACACCACGCGGCCGAAACACTCGCGGACTTGATCCTCAAGCGTAGTGCTCGCTTCGGTCTCAGGGGTAGGTTGAGCCAAAGATTTCCCTCCACTTGTTTCGCGCCGTATTAGGACGATCATTTGCTTCGTGGTCGATAGCGCTTAGCGCAATTCCATATGCGGCCTTAGCCTTGGTTTGGAAATTGCCCTTCTTCCAGACATAGGAGCCGCTACCCGGTGCATGCCAATATTGTTGCGACGTGTCGAGGTTCGAGAGGTAGAGCAAGAAATCGCGCACGAGGTAGTCGTGATAAAGGTAGGATTTGTCTCGATACGGCCAGCCCGCAATGAACTGATACGCCAACGTATCAACCAGCATTCCACTCATTGGAACGCTATTTTTGTCTTTCCAAATGCGAGCCATCCGGCTGATGGCCTTCAAATTGCCGTTCGCGGTGACCAAATTTCGCTCAGCGAACGCATTCATCTCGGCTCGGGGGTTGCAGGTCTTCCAGCTTCCCCCGTCGTTGGAATCGGCAAAGGTGAACGAGATGCCATCATCATTTAGAAAGACAGGCAAAAACTCGAACCGGATACCGTCGGTGAAATTGACCGCCACAACCTGCCCATCCCCACCGACATAGCTGGTCGCGTAAGTCCGGCCAATTGACGTGCGGACCTCCTGAAGAAGGGCGGACTGCCCATTCCCGGTATATGCATTGTACTTATGATAGACCGAATTGGGTAGCGTGAACGCCACGTCGAGGTCACTAACGCCTTTGGCCGCTGTATCGCGGCCATAAGATCCGACATAAAGACTGTGGGCCGTTTCGGACTCAGTGTTCCAGAAGTCCTTATTTAGCTGTTTGGTAATTCGTTTATAGCGATAAGAGATGCTACCGACTGTTGCAGCTGGGATCAAATAGTTGGCTCGGAACGCCTTGAAGTTTTCTGCCACGCCCATGTGAACGAGATGCCACAACACGAGTATCATTTCCAGAACAAATATAGAACTTCCCAGCATTGTGCGCAGACGGGAAATGCCACGTGCAGATGGCGGAGAACAAGAGCGAGAATGGCGAATGAATCTTAGCGAGATGTGTAGGAGGGTTCGCCATCGTGTTCGAACTGCCGGTTATCAGGCAAGCCGACGAGCAACAGAGTAGATGTTGTGTTTCCTTGTGATTTCTCTGCGGCTTGAGAGCGGACATAAATACTATCTCTCTCAAAACTCCAATGCTGCTAGAAATGCTTTGAGATCACTGACATCTTCATCATTCAATGCCGAAGGCAGGGTTTCTTGTGCTGCTACGCCAAAACGCTGGAAGAGATCTGCCCGTGCCCTGATCGACATTTTTGCCGGATCAGCAAGACGCAGCGGATCGAAATGCGCAACAATCGCCTGCTCAATCGTCATGACCGATCCTGAGTGGGAATAGGGTGCCGTTTCGGAGAGGTTGAACAAGGGCGATGTACGGAACAGAAACCGGTCCTTCGGATCGAGCGTCACATTATAATGGCCCTCGTCGATGCCGAAACCGTTCTTGCCAAAACCGGCTTGAGGGAAGGCGATGGCATGATAGCGAAAATCGCTGAAATAGGCACCGTTGTGGCAAGCAACGCATCGCCCGCGGCCATAGAAAATGATCCCACCATTGAGCTCCGATTGGGTCAGTGAACCGCCATCGAACACGAATTTGTGAAATCTGGTGGGCCGCACACGAAATTTGTGACGAATGAACTGCGCTAATGCGTCCGAAATGTCATCAAAGCTAATCGCCTCGGTGGGTTTGCCATAGGCTTTTGCAAGGGCGCCGCCCAGTTTCGGGTCAGAGCGTGCGCGCTTGGCAATCTCAGCATAAATGCCATCCGCAATGCCCACATCTTCCTTTGCCATCTCATCACGAAGGTCGGGTGTGTCGATGATCATCTCGCGAATCTCAGCCGGTGGCAGATGGACCGCGACGACCATCGGATCATTGGACGGCACTTTGTCACCAAATTGGCTAATGACCTTGCCGTCGATTAGCTCAACGCGGCCATCTGAAAAGAAGGAATTGAAGCCCTTGCCGCCTACGCCCCAAAGCGGGCGCACATTGCGCGGCAGGATGCGTCCGCCACTGTGCATGCGAGCGAGACCATGGCCGACGCCTCCGACGCCGATCGCATTGGGGAGCCCGTCTCCCGATCCAAACTGGTCGAGATGACAGTCCTGACAGCTGATTGCGCCGTTGAAACTCAGCAGCGGTGAAGCGAACAGAAGACCCCCCGCCTCCTGTTGCGTCGGAACGCCGGTCACTTCCATTTCCCGCGGGCGAACAAGTCCATATTTGAGTGCTGCTTCGCGTAGCACCGAGAGGCGCAGACTATCCTCCGCAATTGGTGAATTTTTGGCTGTCGCATTCGCATCTTTTGATGCGTTCGGCAGCGGCGAGCTTTTGTCGCAAGCCACGATTGAAATGAGCAGAGCGCCTGCCAGCACCAAGCGAGCAAACGTGCGGTTAGAACCGGATTTCATGGGTGGCTACAACTTCGTCAAGATCGCCCGCGCGCGCCTCAATGGCTTTGAGCCGCATCTGGGCAAGTTCATTTTCGCTGAGGCCCCATTGCATCAGCCGCTTCTGGTAGAGGTCATAATCCTGGCAAACGATGAGACCGATCTCTCCTGAATACACCTCCAGCCCGGCTTCTTGTGATGGAGCCTCAGCCGCTCGCATCTTCGCCTGATAATGATCGCGCATCGCGCCATCACATTGCTCAACAAGCTGGCCATAGGCTCTCTGGTTCCAGTTCATGACGAGCCCGCGCCAGAGCGGAAGCGCTAGCCATCCAAGCGCAACGCCGACGGCTAGAACCAGACCATGGCTGAAGCAGCTATTGAGCAGCAATCTTGAAAACATCGAGCACCTCAGGCGTGATGGTGCCTGTCACCTTGAGTCCAAAATCGGTCTGTAAGCGAACCAGTGACGCGCGCGTTTCCTTGCCCACAACGCCATCGATGGCCCCGTTATAATAGCCATAGGATTTAAGACCCAGCTGCACGCGCCTTACGACCTGGGATATTTGATCGGTTGTTGGGGCGCTGTAGAGACTATTGGGTGCGGTGGCCGATGAGGACGGCAAAACCGAATCCCGTGGCGTACTACGCTCGTTGCGGGAGCTGGGAGCCGGCGAAGTTCGCGGCGCCGGCGAAGGAGATGGCGTATAAACCGGCGAGCGCGGAATACCGCTCGAACCTGATCGATGGCTGCCATGGGATGCATGGCTCGAATGTGACCGGTGAGCGGCGAGAAGATAGCGGTGCTGCTGGGCAAAGCGTTGAATGATCGCATCATTGTCCGGATCAGGTCCGGCTGATGTTGGCTGCAATCCCGGCGCGGTTGAGGCGTCGACAGGCCGGACAGGAGCGATCCCTGCCATAAGGAGACTGGAGATGAGGAAGCGTCGTTTCTTCATATTTCCCTCTTGGAAATTGGGCTCACCTGATCGAGCAGCTCATCGGGATGCCATTCGAAAAAGCCGCTGCAGTCAGGCTTTGCTGCGCAGCCCTCGCATTTTGATCCAAAGCGCTGCTTCCAGTCCGAAATGGACGCTACCGCATGGTGCCGGAAAGAGGACGGAATCTGGCAGAGTGGTGTGTTGAAAAGGCGGGCATTAAGGCCATGCAATGTCGCGATATCAAGCGCTTCGCCCACGGGCGCAAAATTGAAGCGGATATCGCAATAAAGCTCGGACCACCGGTTGCGGGCAAAACCGATATTCTCAAGTCCCATGAGCGACCATTGTTCTGCATGGGAGAGCAGAATGGCTATTTGCCTTGCAAGCTGCGGGAGACTCGCAAGGTTGTCAGCGAGCAACACGGTTCGCAATTCCAGCCGGGCACCCGATAATAGAAGATGATCAAAACTCTCGTGCAGTCGCTCAGAAGCACCGGCTTTGCCGACGATGCGATCGTGAAGACCCGGATCGGACGCGTAGATTGGGATACCCCAGACCACTTTTTGCCATAGTGGTGTCGATAGGCGGTCAATGTCATCCACGCTGAAATGCTGACCGTTGCTCAAAATGTGGAAGCAGAGATCGGGTCGTGCATCGAGCACTTGCTCGACCATGTCGAAGAGTTGCATTTTATAAAGCGTCGGTTCGCCCCCGCTGATGCCTATGGTAGCGGAGGGTTCGGCAAGCATGCATGCTTGTTTCAGCAAATCGAAGCGGTCGACATGGCTCTTCTTGGGCGGTTGCGAGCACATCAGGCAGAGCTGATCGCACCGTTCGGTGACCAGCAGCGAATTATGGGGCGATCCTGCGCGTAGCACACGCTCAATGCGTTTGCCCGCCGGATTGACCAGGATGACATCGCCCTCCAAGGCTTCGGCCGGATGGTCGATCTCGACCAGTCCATGAGCGCCGCACCAAAGGCTGTTTGTGTCGGTCGACATGAGGCACCAGCTGTCGGCCCAACTGCTGGTGCGCTGACGGTGCAGTCGCGTGACATAGGACGTCAGACCATCGCTTTTGGCTGGAAGGGCGAGCGGGATCATCGCGCCGCTCCCAGCGCTACGGTGTCGCCAGCCAGGCCCAGCCAACGCCGCAGCGAATACTGGATGGCCTCATCGTTCGAATAGATCAGCCGGAAGGCAAGATCGAACAGATGCATGTGCCGACGACAAAATTCTGTTTGGTTGCGTGGCAGGTCAATGGTGCCATAGCGAGCGATGTCATCAACCATGTCGCGGCCACAATAGGGCTGATAGGAACACGCGTCGCAGGCTGGATCGCCAAAGCTGGTGGCCGCTTGCTCAAGCGCGGCGCGTTCGGGTGTATCCCAGCCATTAACGACATCACCGATCGAAAGATCAATTACTCCTGATCGTGCCAACATACGGGCTTCGTCGCTGGGGTAGGCGCGACCATCATGATCGATCACCACATAGTCGTGTCCGATGGGGTTAGGGTTGCGAAGATCGACATGGCGATCCTGCCCCGGCCGGAAAATGCGTCGTAGCAGATGACTGAAATAGCTCTCTTCTAGAATAGCGTCCTGCTGCCGAGACCAGTTCCGTTCGATCAGGGCAAACAGGAAGCGCTCATGATAGTCATGCCAGCTCTTGTCCTGCGCCAGTGAATGAGGGTGACGCTTGCGCGCGAAACCCTGATAATTGATAGGACGCAGGTAGATGCTGGTCAGCCCCCGGGTGGCGTAAGCGTTGATGAGGTTTTCGATTTCCGGTGGAGATCGCGGATCTATTGTCGGGAGCGCGGAAATTTTCCTCGGGCCATAACGTTCGAGCAGCCAATCGAGATTGGTGAGAAACTGCTCTGTCGCACCGATATCGCCTTGGCGCTGCCGCGCATGCGTTAGAGGGTCTGCATCAAGCGATGTGCTAATCTGAACATCCGGCCGGTCAAAGAGATCGAGAATTTCTGCGTTTATCGTCTGGAGATTGGTGCAGATGACATAGGTCATCTCGATGTCGGCAGGCGCCGCTTCGATCACTGTCCGGATGAGATCTGGACGCAATGTGGGCTCACCGCCCTGGAATTCGATTTTTGCGGCCGGTACATTTAGGCTGCCAACGAGCTTTTGGATAGCGGCGAGCGTCTTTTCGCTCCAGTCAAAACCTTGTGCGCCTTCATTGGCACGTGAGACCTGGCAATAGCTGCAGGCAAGATTGCAGCGCAGCGTAGGGACTAGGATTAGATAGTCGAGCGGCGCAATCGGGGTTCGTCGCCTAGCTCTTACGAAGTGCTCGGCATGTTTGCCGAGGAGGCTCGCGCCAAGGAAACCATTGGCTTCCAGCCATTGTTCGTCGGCAGACAAAAGCGCATCGTTATCAAAGCGCGCCTGGAGTTCTTGGGACGCAGAGAAAAAGCGTCCAGATGGCACGGTTACCAGCCGATGCTGATCATCCAGTTTTCTGGACCGCAATTCCGCAGAAGCAGAAACTGTCATTCCGCCTGGAGCGGTGCAGTCTCAATTTCGACTTTGACAAGAATGTCCGTCATAAATGCCCCGTTCGCCCCTCTGGGAACACCATATGTCGGCCTGCCTGTTCCGAACAGCGAAAACTTTACCCAAAATGGATGTGAATTTCACTTGGCCATTAGCCAAGCAGCAGGAAACTATGGCAAAACTGTTGGGCAGATGGTCTCACGCAGACTAGGCCGCGCAGCGCAGAAGTAAGCAGTAACGGATGAACTGATAGATCATGAAGCACAGGACATCAGGAAATAGAGCGGAGCGGGCCAATAGCTCAGGTCGGGCCGCGCGATCGCCTCAGCTGCCAGAGCAGTGGCGGGGTCATCAACGCAAAAAGAACCATAATTGGATCTGGATTTATGCCTTTGGCGTATTCGCTTTGGGCGCATGTGGATCTGCCCTTCTCTTTTTCGGGTCGTTTGACGGAGAAAAAGCCCTTGCGGCTGGCAAAGCTGCTGTCCCTGTTCAGGACTTGTTGGCCGGCACTTCGACATCACGCAAAGCGACAGAATTTTCGTTCTGCCACACAGGTGGCGGCATCAACTGCGTCGTCGATGGTGACACGATCTGGATGGATGGCGTCAAAATTCGTGTTGCAGATATCGATGCTCCCGAGACACATTCCCCGCGTTGCTCTCATGAAGCGGAATTGGGAGACAAGGCGACACAGCGGCTTCTTCAGCTTGTCAATCAGGGGTTGTTCGAAGCTAGGCCGATTGGCTCGCGTGACGAGGACCAATATGGCAGAAAGCTTCGCGTGCTGGTTCATGGCGGTCGTTCCCTCGGTGATATCCTTGTGCAAGAAGGGCTAGCGCGTACATGGGACGGAGCTAGACATCCATGGTGCTGATATGATTGCCGCAGGGTCCTGCTGGTTCATTCACGGGCGGGCGCTTGTGCAATGAGAAAGCCGTCAGTTCTCGAGATTGAATTCGCTATTCTATTGTTGATAGCCGTCATTGGTATTCTGACCGGTCTGAAGTCAGTTCTCCATTCCCTGGTCGGAACATAGTTCGGCCTTTTTTGCCTTCGTATAACCAATGGCAGGTATCAGCGAACCGCTCGAGCTACGCTAATGACTGCTTAGTCGGCGGCTCAGGACGGGAAGAGGATTGTGTTATAGTTCTGGGCGCCATGCAGAATGTGAATGACGACCACTTTTTCCGGATCGACCCGGTAAAAGATCAGATAATCCCCATGAACACGCCGTCGCACACCAGCTTCCTCATAGCGGGGCACGAGCGGGAAGCGTTCAGGCATATCTGCCAACCCCAGGCATTTTGAACGCAGTTCATGCAAGAAACTCAACGCTCGTGCCGGATTGTCGCGCGCAATATAATCACCAATCGTCTCAAGATCATATTCGGCTTCAGCCGATAGATGGACGATCATTTTTTGGCGGCATCCATGGAGCGATATTTCGCCTCCAGACGATCAAACGCATCGTCGACCGGTGCCGTGCGTCCCGCATCTGCGTCGGCAAGGCCTCGTGCCATTGAGGCATCCAGGGCAGCCAAGCGGGTCTCCCGGTCGTGAATCAACCGCACGCCTTCGCGTAAAACCTCGCTTTTTGAATTATAGCGGCCCGTTGTGACGAGATTTGATATGAATTGCTCCAGCTGCTGTCCAAGATCTGCGCTAATCATGATTTAGCCTCCTATCGAAGCCAAGGATAACACCTTATCAACAGTTGATAAAGTGCATTTTCCTGCTGGGCGAACCGTGCTCAAACACCCAAAGTCTCGACCAGAATGAATGCCAGATTTCAAAGACCCGCGGATGATCGCTTTGTCAGCGAAAATTCCCGTTTCCATCACCGCCCCAATCCCCGCCCTCTGCCTAATGACCAGTCCACATGCCCATCGCCGCGCATGACGCCTGAGATATGCCGCCCGATATTGCCATCGAGCGAGGGCGACCAGGGAACAAGCTGGAATCCCAAACCATCGTCGATCATCGCGAACCGCCCGGAAGAAAGCGCGATGCGCTGGCGGATGGTGCCGGCAACATAATCGCCCGACCGGGAAGGCTTGTGT
>Ga0316207_10000407_pt1 | contig 73161 bp, 70 predicted proteins | sample 6weekpyrite_MG_FD_204943 | JGI IMG/M metagenome (GOLD analysis project Ga0316207, IMG submission 204943) | Microbial mat bacterial communities from mineral coupon in-situ incubated in ocean water Damariscotta River, Maine, United States -... | ecosystem: Environmental > Aquatic > Marine >... | reverse complement strand
AAATATTTCAAGTTATCAACGATACACCATTAACGCGCGCGCTTCAGGCTGCTCCTGTCGAAGTCGCGATCAGTTAAGCCATTATTGAACTTATAATCTTTCCACAGCAGGGTGGTGCTTTTGCCGGTAACGTGGTTGACCATTTCCATGCGATCCGCGCGCCAGTATTTGCCCAGGTATTGTTTATAATCATGGTAGGTGAGCGTTTTCAACAAGCTATTTTTACGATCATAAAAATCAATTTTCAGCGGGCTGTAGGTGTCCTTGTCCAGCCAGGTAATCATGCGCGTGTAGCCCGAGTTTTTATATTGTGGGAAACGTTCGAGGACAAATACCGGGCGTCCTTCGTAAACGTCGTCCTTTATAAACTTATAGCTGTATTTTTCAATTTCCTGTGAAGAAATATCTTCATAGGCAAATTCACTGCCCATAAAGGGACCGGATTTGTTGCTCGATGAAATACGCTTGACCCGCTTTAATGCCGGCAGATAAATCCACTGATCATCCGGTTTCACAGCATGGGTGAAACTCAGGAATGCCGTACCTTTAACGTCACGCGGACGATCAAAAATAATCAGTGTCTTGTCGCCATCACCTTTGACCTCCAGGGATTTGTTATGCATCTCGCGCGTGCTTTTATCACCGTGACGATTGCGCAGAATCATCTGTAACCTGGCGGTCTGATCACCCCAGCCGGTATCGCGTTTATCAGCTTCAATGGCTATCGCCAGTCCTTTTTCTTCTGCCGTCTCGGCTATTACATTAAGGGATAGAAGAAGAATGATAAAAACACTTGAAATCTTTTTCATGATTTTTTCCCATCCAGTTTCATTAACAGGGGTGGCAACAGAAATAAATCTGCCAGCAGTGCAAAGGTAATAACAATGGCTGTCAGCATGCCCATACCGGCGTTCAGCTTGAAGCTGGAAAAGGCCAGCACGATGAACCCGGCCACCAGCACAATCGAGGTGGTAATCAGCGCCCGACCGACATGGCTAAATGCATAGCGCACAGCATCTTCACTGCCGAGCCCGTTTTCCCGACGGGCGCGCAGATACTTGCTGAGAAAGTGTACCGTATCATCCACCACGATACCCAGGGTCATGCCGGTGACAATCGACAATGCCAGACCAACCTCACCCACCAGCAGACCCCAGAGCCCAAACCCCATCGCCGCCGGAACCAGATTGGGCAGCATGCTTATCAGGCCAATCTTGAGTGAGCGCAGAGCAAAGATCAGAATCATGGAAATCATAATCAGCGCAACCGTGGTGCCAGCCAGCATGCTGATGATATTGCGCTGACCGATGTGCGCAAACATCAGGGTCGGGCCGCTGCCCAGCGTGTGTTTGATGATGCGGGTATTCTCTGCCAGCCATTCCTGCGCACGCTCATCCAGTCCCAGCACTTCATTGCTCGACAGCGTTTTCAGAGAAACCGTGAGCCGGGTTCTGGATTTGTCCACGCTGATCTGGTTGTTGAGATCCAGTCCGTAGGGCAGGGACATTTCATACAGAAGCAGGTACTGTGCCGCCAGATTCCGCTCAGCCGGTAACCGGTACCAGGCCGGATCATCCGCGTGCATATTCATATTCAGGCGTTTCATGGTATCTGTAAAAGCCGTTACGTGCAGGGTTTCCGGCTGCTGTCGCCACCATTCGGCGAAAGCAGCCACCTCGCGCAGAAACGCCGGATTACTAATGCCGCCACTTTCTCCCGCAGGCAGCGAATAATCGGCCAGATACAGGCCGGTGAGATGGCTGGTGGTGTAGTCGGCATCCACGCGAAAAGGCACCGTATCGTCAAAATAATGCACGAAGACGTCATTCAGTTCATTGCGAGGAATAAAGAGCACCAGGCTAATCACCAGCGCAGACATCCCGACTAACAGGCGGCTGCGCTGGCGCACGACAAAATCACCCAGCTTTATCATCAGGGTGTCCTTGCCATGTTCGATCGTACGCACCTTAATTGGCAACAACGACATCAGCGCAGGCAGAAAGCTGACTGACAGAACAAAAGAAGCCACCACGCCGAAGGCGACAAAATTTCCCAGGTGTCGGAAAGGCGGTACCTCGGAGAAATTCATGCTCAGAAAACCAATCACGGTGGTGATACTGGCAAGAAATACCGGCTGCAGATTAATGCGCAGGCTTTCACTAATAGCAGCACGCTTGTCCTTGCCTCGATGCATCTCAAATAACAGGGTAATCAGGATATGCACCGAACTGGCGATCGCGACGGTAAGGATGATGGTCGGCGCCGAAGCCGATGGCGGCGTGATCGGGAAGCCGATATGTCCACCGATGCCCATCGCCGTAATGATCGATAGCATGATCACCAGCAAGGTCGACATGGTTGCCGGAAACGACCACAGTAACAGGCCAAACCCGACCAGCAGCAAGGCCGCCACCGCTGGCATTGGCAGGCTGCCGGTGCTGATCAGTGCGCCGATGCCGGCCAGCGCGCCCGCAACCAGAATGAAGGCCGGCAGGCCGCGCTGAAAATCCCGCAACAGAACGGCCAGAAATGCCATCATAAACAGAAAACTCAGCGGCACCAGACTCTGCATATCGCCCATGGAAGATTCCGAGAAGGCGTTATTCATCAGCACCATGCCGGTCAGCCTGACCTCCATATCCGGGTAGGCCGCACGGATCTCCTCCGCCATCTGGCGTGCTGCGGCTGTCACTTCCGGCACCTCGGTCATTTCATTTTTGCCGGGAAGCTGGATGGTGGCGTTAACCGCTGTCACCCGGCTGTCCGGTGAAATAAGCCTGCCCACCAGCAACGGCTCGGCCAGCGCCACCTGCCGGATTTTTTTCAGCTGCGCATCACTGAGCTGCTGTGCATTTTCATAAAGGTCACGCACAACCAGATCATCACCTTCTGCCTCGGTATGCTGGAAGTTACTGATGGAATCCACGCGGATAGAATAGGGCAACTGCCAGGCTTTGGTGGTCAGTGTCTCCACCGCCTCCAGCGCATCACGGCTGAAGACGTCCCCATTTTTTGGGGTCAGCACGAACATCACGTTATCATTCTTTGTATAGGTATTTTCCAGCGCATCGAAGGCCAGCAGCTGGGGGTTGTCGGCGCTGAAAAACACGCGGTAATTGGTCGACATAGCGAGATTTTTCATGCCCGAGGCACAAAGAAAGACCAGAATCAGGCAAACGATAATTACCGGCCAGCGGTATTTTAGAATCCATTCGCCAAAATGCTCTTCCAGTCGCCGCATGATACTCACTCCCCTGTCCCTTTATTCTTAGATAATGAAGGATGAATAATATGGTCAATATTCAGGCTCCAGTTAAATTTTTTGTGCTGCTATTTATTTAGCGCCCATTCAGGCCGGATATAAGCAGGGCAACCACGTCCCGCGCCCGCAGCATGAGCTCATCAAACTCATAGAGACTCATGAATATCGGTACATGAAACATTTTCAGCGCGGCATACACGGTTTCCGCCGTTTTCACCACATCCGCCACCTTAAATTCACCCGATTCATTACCCTGAGCCAGCACCTCCGCCAGCAGCGAGCAGGATTCCCGCGTTTTCTCATGCACGATGTTGCTGTGTTCGAGAATGACATGGTTGACAAGTTCGTTGATGCGGGGCTGATCGTGCGCCGTTTCCCAGGTAAAACGCAACATCTCCAGAACGCAGCGCTCCAGCTTTTCCGCCGCTGAAAGCCCGGGTGTGTGCACCACCTCACGTAATAGATCCACCTGGGCACCAATGCAGCGCTGAGCGCAGGCTGCGGCAATATCCTGCTTGTTCCTGAAATAACGGTAAAGATTCGCGGCCGACATGCCCATGTCGCGGGCAATTTCCGCCATAGTGGTCTTGTTCACGCCATAGATACGGAAACGGGCTTCCGCCGCATCAAGGATGCCGGCACGGATGTCCTGTGGGGTAGCTTCAAGGGATTTTGGCTGCATGGACATATTTATAGCTCGGCAGCGCTGAATATTCAATAAAATATTCAGTATTTATTTTTTATTAAATTCAGTGGCTAGAAATAATACTCGCTGGCGCCCATCCACAGAGGAGATGATTAACGCAGAGAACGCGGAGGCGCGACTGGAGCAAAACGTAAGAAGTACCGAATGTGACCAGAATCTTGCAAAGTAAGATTGGGAAATCCGTAATGAAGCCCGAAGGGGTTCTATGGGAAGCTCGCGAAGCGAGATTCTCACGGTGCAAAGACGCGGAGATTGTATGATTTTGATTATTAATCACTGAGGATTTAATTCCCCGCTGCTTGCGGTGGGGTGGTTTATTAACTTTTTTCGTAACTATTCAGCATGAATTGACTCTTGGTAAAGACTTCTAAATAGGCGTTCCAAATACCAGATCACTTGTGACTTTCCACGTTCGTGGTGAGCCCTTCGGCTTCGCTCAGGAGAGCCTTGTCGAACCATGAGCGTGGAAATACTGTGAATAGAGTGCCTAATCTGCTTGTCCTTCGACAGGCTCAGGACGAACGGTAATACCTGAAGTGTACGGGTATTTGGAACAGCTATTTAGTTCCCATACAGAATGGTGGGGATTAGAATTTCAAGTAGAAGTTCAATTTTATGGTGAATAGTTACCTTTTTTCTTTGCCCCTCCGCGTTCTCTGCGTTTAATACAAACCATTTATCAGCTAATTATGGTGATCCTGCACCAAGCAGCCTTTCGATGGTGGCGATCATTTCCTCGGTCTTGACCGGCTTGGCCAGAAACTCATTGCCACCAATGTTGCCGCCCATTTCACTGGTTTCTTCTTTGGTAACTATCGCGGTCATAAATACGACTTTGATTCCAGCCAGAACAGGATCCTCGCGTAATTGCTGGGAAACTTCATCACCAGACATATCCGGCATCATTACATCCAGAAAAATCAGATCGGGCCAGAACTCGCGTACCGCAGTGACGACCTTCGCGCCCTGATTTTCGGTGTGTACTTCGTAATCGCCGGTGCGCTCCAGATTCATTTTCACCATGCGCGTCAGCGCAGGCTCGTCATCCACCACCAGAATACGTTTTTTCATTATTACAGCTCCCCGTTTATTTTGAACAGCATTGTGAATACCGCGCCCCCGTCCGTCCCGTCGCGGACATCCAGAATACCATGATGCAGGTTGACGATGTTCTGCGATACGGACAGCCCAAGTCCCGTTCCTTCTCCCACCGGCTTGCTGGTGAAAAACGGATCAAATATTTTTTCCTGACTTGCCTCGGGAATGCCGGGACCATTGTCAGCCACTTTCACCCGAATGACCTCTTCGCCCAGTCGGAAATGGTGATCTCGATCACGCCGTAACTCGTCCTCATCGGCAATGCGATGCAGGCGGCTGCTGATCCGCAGGTGACCATGCGTTTTCATCGCCTGCATCGCATTCATGAACAGGTTAATAAACACCTGTTGCAGTTTTCCCGAATCAATCTGCATAGGCGGCAATGCATTACTCAGGGTAGTCACAACTTCAACTTGATGCTGACGTAGCTCATAAGCCAGCAGTTGCAGGGTGCGCCCGATAACCTCGTTAATATTCGCCGGGCGTAGTTCAAGTTCCTCGCCCCTGGAAAAATCCAGTAAGCCCCGTATCACCGTGTTGGCGCGTTCAACGGCGTTATCAATGTCCCTGACAACCTCGTGGGCCTCCTTGTTGGTGACAACTTCTGCGGCAAGAAAATCCGAAGCCATCTGGATAATCGCCAGCGGATTTTTGACTTCGTGGGCGACACCAGCAGCCAGCCGGCCAACGGATTCCATTTTCTCAGCATGAATCAGTTGCATCTGTGCATTCTCCAAGGCACGGGTGCGCAATACCACCTGATGTTTGAGCATACGATTCCAGATCAGCATCGCGCTCAGGATCAGCAACAGTACTGCCATGCCGGACAAAATGCTGTACCAGAAAGTTGGCCGGTGCCAGAAGCCGGTTTCTTCCAGGGTCAGCCATTTTTCTGTAATGACCTTTTTTTCCTTTACTGTCAGGCTGTCCAGCACTTTTCCCAGTATGTTACGCAACATGTTCCAGTCACCGCGTACGGCAAAACCCAGTTCCAGCCTGTGCGGCAGATAACTGACAATACGCAGATTACTGTAAGCATCTTCGCGCAGGACGTGCGTCACGGTGGCCATGTCGCTAACCATCGCATCCACCGCGCCCAGCGCCGTTAACTCCATTCCGTCACGCGTGTTTTCCACCCGGATCAGGCGCACATCCGTCCTGTGATGGCCGATCAGATCATCCCAGACATAACCGGCTACGACGACAACCTTTTTCCCCACCAACTGTTCGATGTTGTCATAATCCTTTGCCGAAATCAGCACCCCGGGGACGATGATATGGGGCGGTGTGAAGAGCAGATATTTTTCACGCTGAGGTGATTGCACCAGCGCCGGCAGCAGGTCGATTTCATGCTTACGAATCATGCGCATCACATCTAACCAGCTGTCTGCGCGCACCCGCTGGAAACGAATCCCGAGTTTTTCTTCCATCAGCGCCATATAATCTGCAGCCATGCCCCTGTATTCACCGTCCGCAGTCAACCATTCAAAAGGCGCAAAATCAGGATCAACGGCAAATCGAATCACCGGGTGCGCTTTTAACCAGGCCTGTTCCTGCTCATTGAGAAGAAGATCCGCATGCACGGGGCTGCTGCACAGGCATGCTATTAATAACAGAATTTTTTCAACGTAAAGACGCGAAGACGCAAGGGACGCCAGGAAGTCATTTTTTTTCCCTTTGCACCGTGAGAATCTCGCTTCGCGAGCTTCCCATAGAACCCCTTCGGGCTTCATTACGGATTTCCCAATCTTGCTTTGCAAGATTCTGGTCACATTCGGTACTTCCTGCGCTTCGCTCCGGTCGCATCCTTGCCTTGATAATTTTTTCTGTTTCACAATAGAACTACGTGTTCTTTTTCTTACGCGCACGCGGATGGGCTCTGTCGTACACCTCGGCCAGATGCTGGAAATCAAGATGGGTATAGATCTGGGTAGTAGCGATATCCTCATGCCCGAGCAGTTCCTGCACCGCGCGCAGATTGTGGCTGGATTCCAGCATGTGACTGGCGAAGGAATGACGCAGCATGTGTGGATGCAGGTTCCTGTCCAGGCCCTGCCTGCGCGCCCAGTCTTTTACCCGCAGCTGGATATTGCGCACCCCCATGCGCGTTCCTCGGCGAGTCAGAAACAGCGCCGATTCCGCGGGCGCAGCTTTTTCTGCAGGCTCCAGTTCATTGCGCCGACGCAGCCAGCGTTTCAGCGCCGCCTGCGCCTTACGGCCGACAGGCAGGCGCCGATCCTTGCCACCCTTGCCGCTGATGACATCGACCATCGACGCCTGCATATCCAGATCGGCCAGGTTCAGCGCGGCCAGTTCCGACAGACGCAGGCCGGAAGAATAAAACAGTTCCAGTATGGCGTGATCACGCACCAGCAGCAGATCATCCGGATGTATATCCAGCAATTGCATAGCCTGATCGGCATCCAGCGTTTCGGGTAACTTGCGTGTGGTTTTGGGTGCGCGCACATCGATGGCGGGGTTGTGTTTCAGTTTCCCGTTATTCAGCAACCAGGCAAAAAAACTGCGGCAGGCGGACAGTTCCCGTTGTAACGTTTTACTGCTGAGGCCCTGACGGTGATGGCCCGCAACATAGCGGCGGATATGTGTTTGCTCCAGCACCCGCCAATTTTCAATCCCGGCCTGGTCACAGAAACGGGCAAGTTTCTGTAGATCACGTTGATAGGCAGCCAGTGTCCGGGGGGAATAATGACGTTCCGTTCGCAGCTTGCGGATAAACTCCCCGATCAGGCTTTGCGCAGGCTGGTCCATGAAGACATTTACTCCAGGTGCTGGCTTAACACACGGGACAGAACCTGGCCGAGATGCGATAGAAACAGGGTGCCCATGTCGGCGCGAAAGCGACCGGCATCATGACTGCCGATGGCCAGCAGGCCATAACATTTTTTGCTCTGTTCATCGACCAGTAACGGGATCAACGCTGCGGACTGGATGCCTTCGGCTGCCTCGTTGAACAGCGCTTCAACCTGTACCGGCGGCAGGCTGCCGCAAACCGGGCGACGACCGCTGATGACTTTATCGAAGGTGCCCAGCACCGGTTCGCTCCAGTCCAGCATTTCCGGGCGTGCGCGCAAATGGGGATGATCGGTATTGAACAGGCGTAACGAGACAGCCTCCGCCTCAAAATCCTGCCGCAGACGCATGTTGATAATATCGATAACCTGGGCCAGTTCCTGGGCATCCAGCAGCGCCAGAATCAATTTATTAAAATGCTCGCTGAGCGTTTCGTTTTTTTCTGCATGTCTGATGAGCTGCTGTAACTGACGACGATACTGTTCTTTCTGATCTCGCAGCACCGATACCTGTCGCTCCACTAATGACACCGTGCCGCCATGCACATGCGGCAAAATCATATCCGCCAGTAGATCCAGGTGCTGTTCAAAAAAAGCGGGGTGGTCTCGCAGGTAACGCACAATGGTGCGCTCCAGATCCTTGTCGCCCATGTTGTTCTCTTGCTGGATGCTCATATATTCAGTTCACCTTCAAAAACGCTGACCGCCGGCCCGGTCATCATCACCGGCGCTTCATCGCCCGGCCAGTAAATCTGCAACTCACCACCGGGCAACATAACGCTCACCTTATCATCCAGCCAGCCCCGTTGGCGACCCACAACCACGGCGGCGCAGGCGCCGCTGCCGCAGGCCAGGGTTTCACCGCTGCCACGTTCGAAAACGCGCAGGCGAATATGCTGTCTATCCAGCACCTGCATAAAGCCGGCATTGACGCGCTGTGGAAAACGGGGATGTGATTCGATTTGCGCCCCCAGTTGCGCAACCGGTGCTGTATCGACATCCTCGACCCGTAGCACGGCATGCGGATTACCCATGGAGACCGCGCTGATATCCAGCGTTTCATTGGCCAGCTTCAGGGTATAGGCGCCGGCCTCGGCCTTCGCAACAAAGGGGATACGGGCCGGTGTAAATACCGGCGCACCCATATTTACCGTTACCCGACCATCGTCTTCCAGGCGTAGATGAATGATGCCGGAAGCGGTGGCCACGGGAATTTCTGATTTTGTCGTCATGCCCCGCTCGAGCACAAATCGGGCGAAACAACGCGCACCATTGCCGCACTGTTCGACCTCACTACCATCGGCATTGAAGATACGGTAGGTAAAATCTACCTGCGGCTGTTGTGGCGCTTCCACCAGCAGGATCTGATCACAGCCCACGCCAAAATGACGATCGGCAATCCAGCTCAACTGGGCGGCATCCAGCACAATTGACTGGCTAATGGCGTCGATGACCACGAAGTCATTGCCCAGCCCCTGCATTTTTGTAAAATGAATGTGCATAACTGTTTTCCGCCCCGTCAGGGCAATAATTGCTCCCGCTCGAACAGGGACTCGATAGTCTCGCGTTCACGGATGAGATGCATCCGTTCACCATCCACCATAATCTCGGCCACCCGTGGACGGGAATTGTAGTTGGAACTCATTGTAAAACCATAGGCGCCGGACGAACGCACCGCCAGCAGATCGCCTTCGGCCAGCACCAGCGCGCGATCCTTGCCGAGAAAATCGCCGGTCTCGCAGATGGGGCCAACCAGATCATAGTTGCGCGCCTCACCCTCGCGTGGGCTAACCGGCACGATCTCCTGCCAGGCATGATAAAGCGTGGGGCGGATCAGATCATTCATGGCTGCATCGATGATGGCGAAATCTTTATGTGCGGTATGCTTCAGGTATTCTACCTTTGTCAGCAAAATACCGGCATTGCCGGCAATCGCGCGGCCGGGCTCGATCAGGATTTTCAGCGCACGGCCTTCAAGGCGCGCCATAACCTCAGCCATATAATCGGCCGGCAGGGGCGGGGTTTCATCCCGATACTGAATGCCCAGTCCGCCGCCCAGATCCAGGTGCGCCAGTTCAATGCCCTGCTGTGCCAGCCTGTCCACCAGCGTCAGCACCCGATCCAGCGCATCCAGGAACGGGCGCGTCTCGGTAAGCTGGGAACCGATGTGGCAGTCCACCCCGCGAATATCAATATGCGCCATCTCGGCAGCCTGGGTATAGATCCCTGCCGCCTGCTCGATATCAACGCCGAACTTGTTCTCCTTCAGGCCGGTGGAAATATAGGGGTGGGTGTTAGCATCCACATCCGGGTTGACGCGCAGCGACATCGGCGCACGCAGGCCCAGTTCCCCGGCCACCGCGTTGAGTCGCGAGAGCTCGGCTTCGGATTCCACGTTAAAGCAATGAATCCCGACCTCCAGCGCGCGGCGCATTTCAGCCGCGCTTTTGCCGACCCCTGAGAACACCACTTTGGTCGGATCGCCGCCTGCCGCCAGCACCCGCTCCAGCTCGCCGACGGAAACAATGTCGAAGCCGGAGCCCAGCCGCGCAAACAGATTGAGAATGGCCAGGTTGGAATTGGCCTTGACTGCATAACAAATCAGATGATCGCGACCGGCAAAGGCATCATCAAAGGCGCACCAGTGCCGCTCCAGCGTAGCACGGGAATAGATATAACAGGGCGTGCCGTGGGCGTTGGCAATTTCAGCGACCGCCACATCTTCGGCATACAGATGGCCGTCGCGATAGGTAAAGTAGTCCATAAAATTTCTTCAGAGTTGAGGCTTGTTGACCGGTGTAGCGGCGGACCGGGGTTTATCGGTATTTTCAGTTTCTGGTTTAGTTACCGGTTCCGAAATCGTTTCCGGCACGGGTGTTATTGCCGGTTTTATACCGGGCGGCAGGTACAGGGGGCCTTTTTTGCCGCAGCCCGACGTAACACTACCCAGCAGCACCAGTAAACACAACCCCGCCAATCCGCCTGTCTGTTTCATGCCCGCGCCCCAGCCATTAGCCGTCTCGTAAATTCGTATTATACCTCTTCCATGCCGGATTCTCACCGCCACAGTCACCGCTACTATTTACTGCTACAATTACCGCCCCTGTGATGCAGGAAACAGAAGACGGATGCTCTTTTTGCTGTGCTTAAGATTGAACTGCCAGGACCCCATATCAGGATGAATGAATTCAAACAGAAAATTAATGACCGGCGTATGGCCGCAGAAGATCGGATGGCCCGCGCATGAACGACTCACTGGATTGTATTCATGCAGGTGATCGCACTGGCAACAGGGCCGTGATCTGGCTGCATGGCCTGGGCGCCAGCGGCCATGACTTTGAAGCCATCGTCCCGGAACTGGAGTTGCCGCAAAATCACGGCATTCATTTTATTTTCCCTCATGCGCCACGCCAGCCGGTGACCATCAATGGCGGTATGGTGATGCCGGCCTGGTATGACATCTACGCTTTGCAGTCCGATGCAGCGGAAGACGAGGCCGGCATCAAGCGCGCGGAACAACTGATTCAGAAACTCATTGAAGAGGAGTTGCAACGCGGAGTGAAAGCGGAAAACATCATTCTTGCCGGCTTTTCACAGGGCGGCGTCATCGCGCTCTACACCGGCCTGCGTTTCACAGAAAAACTGGGTGGCATTCTTGCGCTGTCCTGCTACCTGCCACTGGCCGCCTCACTCAGGGCCGAAGCAGAGCAGGGCGGCCTCGCACCCCGCAGCCTGCCCATTTTTCAGGCCCACGGCCTGCAGGATCCAGTCGTAGCCTATGCGATGGGTGAAAATTCAAAGCATTATCTGCAACAACTGGGCTACGCGCCCGAATGGCACAGCTACCCCATGCAGCACAGCGTCTGTGAAGAAGAAATCCGGGATATTAGCGACTGGCTGAAACAGCGACTCGCCGTATAGGCCTGGAAATATTTTTAACGCAAAGACGCTAAGGCGCGACTGGAGCGAAGCGCAGGAAGTACCGAATGTGACCAGAATCTTGCAAAGTAAGATTGGGAAATCCGTAATGAAGCCCGAAGGGGTTCTATGGGAAGCTCGCGAAGCGAGATTCTCATGGTGCAAAGATTTTTTAAGAATAATGCCTGATTGTTGAATGGCAGTCTAAATGCGCGTGGAAATACTGAAAATTGAGTGCTTATCCTTCGACAGGCTCAGGACGAACGGTAATTCCTGAAGTGGACTGGTATCCGGAACAGCTGTTTAGTGCCGATGAAACAATAAAAAACTTTGCGTTCTTTGCGTCTCCGCGTTTGATTTTCTCATCCCGCCAATAGCATCAGAATTCCACCACCCGGGTTTTCTGCCAGATCAGAATATGGTTGTTCGCCGGCATTTCATAGTCATGCACCAGGCGTAGCTCATGCCGGCGTCCCAGCTCGACCAGTTTTTCATAATCACGAATGCCGCTTTGCGGATCCCGCGCCCTGAGCCAGTGATCGAAGTCCTCATTACTCTTGCTGGTATAGCGGCCGGCATAGTTAAACGGCCCATACAGGCACAACAAACCCTGCGTCTTTAATACCCGGGCAACGCCGGCAAACATTTTTTCCACACAGTCCCAGGCCATGATGTGCACACTGTTGGCGCTGAATACCGCCTCCACTTCCAGCGCCGGCCAGTCAGGCTGACTGACATCCAGCTCAAGCGGTGAGGCAATATTCTCAAGGCCGGTTTCATCAATCCATTGCTGAATACCGGCATGGTGATCGAGGACATCGCTGGTCTGCCAGTGCAGATGGGGAAGGTGGCGGGCAAAGTACGCCGCATGCTGACCGGTGCCGCTGCCAATCTCCAGTACGCTTTTCACATGCGCAAACTGCTCACTGAGCACATCCAGAATCGGATCCTTGTTCTGTTCACAAGATTCGGCAAACGGCTTCATGTCATCAGGGTCATGATTGTGATTATTTATGCTTGGGTTATAGTATTGTATATATTGAAATAATTACAATTTATGGCGCTTTGCCGCCATTTCTCTATAATTATTCCTGTAATTATCACAGTCAAACAAGGTGTTTTCTCTATGCGACTGAATTTCCCCGGCCTGTCCTTTGTGCTGATTCTGGCATTTTTTATCAGCCTGCCTGTATCGGCTGACGAAAATGGCGCCGCCCTCTACGCAGAAAACTGCGCTGTCTGCCATGGCAATCAGGGCAAAGGTGGCGTGGGTGTGCCCCTGGCGCTGCCCGATTTCCAGTATGCCATCAGCGATCAGTTTCTCGAACGCAGCATTCGCCACGGGCGGCCGGGGCGGGTCATGCCTGCTTTTAAAAACCTCAGCGATACGCAGGTCAAAGCCATTATCAGGCATATCCGCAGCTGGGCGCCGGGCAAACCTATCCGCCATCCCAGCATCAAGGTTAGCGGCGATCCGGTCAAAGGCCGCGCGCTATATATGAAAAACTGCGCCGGTTGCCACGGCGAGAAAGGCGAAGGCGGCAAGGGGACCGGCGTAACCTTTTCCCGGCCACGGGATCTCCCCATTATTGCACCGGCACTGAACAACCAGGGTTTCCTCTATGCCGCCTCTGATCAGATGATCAAGGCTACCCTGATGAACGGGCGTGAAGGCACACCCATGATGTCCTATCTCAAACAGGGCCTCAACGAGCAGGATATTAACGACATTGTCAGTTTTGTTCGCAGCTTTGAAAAACAGGCACCGGTCAATATCCCGCATAAACCCGATCATGACAATCTGGCTGTGGTCTATGAATCACCCTATGATATGAAGGAAACCATCGCGGCGCTGAAACGTGCGATTCTCGGTGAGAATTTTCGTATTATCCGGATTCAGACTCTCGACAGCGGCCTGGTCGAAAAAGCAGAGGAAGATCCCCGCAAGGTCATTATTTATTTCTGCAACTTCCAGCTGCTCAACGATGCGCTCGCGGTCGATCCCCGCGTCGGCCTGTTTCTGCCCTGCCGGGTGACGGCAGTTGAACGCCAGGGCAAGGTGCTGGTCTATGCCCTGAACCCCAAACGCCTGAGCTATCTGTTCAACAACGCCGAACTCAATAAACTCTGTGACAACATGAGCGAAGTCTATATTTCCATTATCGAGGAAGCCACATTATGAAAAAGATCCTGCCCTTCCTCATGCTTGTTATAAGCCTGTCTATCAGTAGTCAGAGCCGGGCTGACAACCTGCTCATGGCACGCACCAGTCTCAGCTTTCCCGAAGCCATGCTCAAACTGCAGGACAGCATTCGTAATCATGGTTATACCGTTAGCCGCGTACAGCGGGTAGATATTGGCCTGACCAAAAGCGGCTATACCACCGACAAATACCGGGTGGTCTTTTTCGGCAAGGCGGATCTGGTCAGGCGCCTGAGCGACGAGTACCCACAGCTTATTCCCTACCTGCCATTCAAGATTGCTATTTTTGCCGAAGGCGAGGAAACCCTGATCGTCGCGGCCAACCCCAGGGAGTTTACCGACAAGACCTATCCTGGGCTGGAGCCGGTGATGAGGGAAGTGGAAAAAGACATGCTGGAGATTTTTAAGATAATGCGCAGCGACGGCTGATCGGTAAATAAAACACGTCCTTTATACAAGCAGCGCCCTGGCGGGGCTTGCTCTCGATTAGCTGCTGCCGGTAGTTTTTTTTATTTCTTCCAGCAGCCGTTTTTCAATGATTTTTTTGTAGTGCAGATAATGTACCGTCTGGATCTGTTCGACACCCGCATCCAGCAGCATGCTGCTGGACAGGTCCAGATCAGTAATATAGATGGGATAGGCTTCGCCGCTTCCACGCAGGGAAAGAATATGCCGGGCCGCTTGCTGATAGATCTGTTCTCCAAACTCAAGATTGGAGAACTCCTGGTCCTCACAATACAGGGTAAAAATTATATTGTCTTCACTGCGATCCACCATCACCTGCAGCTTTATGTAGGATGCCGTGCGAATAAAATTATTTTCACCATAGCGATAGATTTCCCGCCGCCCGTTTAGCCCGCGGTCGATACGATAAAATACCACCTCCTGGAAACTGGAACTGGCCTGTATTGAATAGGCCATTCGCTCCCGCACTGATTCAAAGTATTCCTGAAAATGTCTGACCAGACCCGCGACATCATAAAAAGGCCGGCTCTGGCGGCACAGGGAACCCCGCTCATCCAGCACATAGACATCGACTTCGCCATTGCGTACTTCGAAAAAACACTGTACATCCCCCTGTCGATTATTTCTGTAGATCAGGGAAAGCACATCATCGGTCAGGGTCTGCGAATCAAAAATCAGCGGACGGAAGCGATCTACCGGCAGTGAAAGATAACGATATAAATCGTCAATATTGCCCGCCTTCTCATACTGGAGAACGCCATCTTCCATGCTCAGTACATAGTATTCCCACTCAACGCCCAGAATATAACGTGTGCCCCCGGGATAGGCGCCGCTGTAAAAGGTATTGATGATTTCTACAAACAGGGTTTCGATGCGCCGCGCTATCGAGGTGCCGCGATATGAGGAAAAGCTGAAGGCGTTGATGGGCGGCAAATTTTTGCCTTTTTCCGCTGCTGACCATTTCATATAGCCCTGGATACATTTCAACAAACCTTCAATATCATAAAACTTGAAGGTCAGTACTTCATTCCAGCTGGTGACAATAATCTGATCGATACTCAGGGTCAGGTTTTCTTTCTTGCCGCCGTACTTCAATGCATCGGTGCGACTACTGCTGATGTGCTTGCCCTTGCGCGTCTGTGCGGAGAAAGGATCCAGCCCAACATTAATAAAGGTGGCAACCGCGTTGATCCTGGCCGGCTGGCGCATATCGTAAATCGAGCCGGCCGCCAACACATCGTCAGGGAACAGGCGCGACATGTTCTCCACCAGCAGATAGAGTTCCTTCTCGGTCAAATCGCTATCCCGAGCATAAAGGGCGAGGATGGTCTGGCGATGGATGATTTTATTGAAGTAACACCAGGCCATGATTTCTATCAGGCTGTAACCACGCTTCATGGGTGTGGCGGCATAGATCTCTTCCTCGTTCACCACCCCGCTGTATACCATCCAGTATTCCTGCCCGCTGTCACTGAGCAGCTGATGAAAAGACAGGTGGCTTTCGCGCAGATCACTGGTGATACCCTTGTAGACGATGTCGATTTTGCCCGCCTTGCGTTCAAAGGCAGCATAAAGTTTACGCCCCAGCACATTGAGATCCGTCTGGCTGATAAGGTTGCTGGTTTCAGCACGCGAGCGGGTAAACAGCGAAAGAAAACGGTAGCTGCCGGTGAACTCAGTTATTAACGCCTTGCGCTCTTCCAGAACACTGTTGATTTTCCACTCTTCTCTTGAGTCCAGCCGCTGGATCTGCCCACTGGCCCAGCCCCAGCGGGCTACCAGCTCGGACATCAGTTCACGCCGCCAGCTGTTTTTGCTGCTGCCCCCGTCTTCACTCAGCTGTTTACCAACCTTGAAATAAAAACTGCGGCGCACCAGATCCAGGCGCTTTTCCTGATTGTACTGCAGCAGGTATTCATCCACCTTGTCCATCATCATCAGGTAGGGGTCCAGTAAATTGATATTATCCTCACCCGCATAAACCGCGCGCTTGAAGCGTACGCCAAGCAAATCGATTTGTGGATATTCGCTGGCATAGGCTTCCATCAGCAGAATTTTCAGAATCGATTTATAGGGTGAGTTTATGCCCTTGTAGAGCAGCCACAGGGTCGCGCCGTAAAACTCTTCCGCGCGAATATCGGCCAGGCCACCGAAATCAATATGCTCTCGGCTGTGGATATAACGCTTGCGTTTGATGTCCTCGACAAAGGCGTCATAATTGGTTTCCTGATCCGGCGGCACCAGCCACCACAGCGGATAGCGCCCGGCCAGCAGGACACTGGTGCGGTAAAATTCTTCCAGCAGTAGATAGTGCAGGGCGCTGCCGCTGCTCTCGCTACCCAGGTGACCATGCTCGCCCCGTTTAAACTGGCGCGCATCCACCAGAAATACGTTAGCCTCCACTTCCATGCTGGACGCCCATTCCTCAATCGCTCTGGCCCTGGCCTGCAGCTCCTCTATCTGTTTACTATCCAGATCGCTGTCATGCACCACCCAGATATCAAAGTCGCTTTTCTCGCTGTAGGCAATCGTGCCGGTGCTGCCCATGAGGTAAAGACCGTGGATATTGAACTTGCGGTAGGCGCGTTTTTTCCAGGCAAAACTTTTCGACAGCCGTCGTGCGGCGGCCAGGGTTTCTTTGCTGGGCAGGTATTCAGGCAGGCCGACAGGCGTGGTCTTCGACACGTAGCCGGGCAGGATAGGGTGGTTAACGTGAAACAGCAGGGGCAACAACTGGATGAAGTCACGCTGGCTGGGCCGCAGATCTGAATTGACACGCGCCAGTCTGGCCCGATTCAGTCTGGCAAACCGCTGCTTGATGAGCTTGAAATCAAGCTCGCCTCCCTGCCTGTTTTCTCGTACAACTATTGGATTCATACTCCCCCTGTATCGGCGATGGTGGGCGTTTCTGTACTTTTTTGCGCAAACTGAACATGATCGCCACCGAACTGTGGATTTTCACTAATCAAAACCCCCCGTTTGCCGATATACTTATACCTACGTCGAACAACTGATTGTTAAGGTGATTTTTAGCCATGCTCACACAACTTTCACAGCCACAAATTCAGGCCATGATGCAGGCTTCTCCGTTGGGAATGCTGCTGGTCGATGAGACAGGCCATGCCCGCTGGATGAATGATCTGCTGGCGGAGATGCTTGGCGGGCAGGTTACACAAATTCTCGAGCGGCGTATCGACGAAGTTCCCGAGCCGCTGCAAAGCCTGTTCATTGAAAACTCGACTATTCACCTGTCGGGCGGAGAGAGCCATGAAAACCTGTGGCTACTCACCTCGACACGTCCACTTGGGGAAAACGCCGGCTTCATGCAGTTTTTCACCGACATCAGCGCTATCCAGCAGCTCATTCAGGAACGCGACCAGCTGGTTGATGAGCTTGAGGAGTATATCCTGGTGGACAGGGAAAGTGGTATGCCCAACCGACGCGCCCTGTATCAAAGTCTGGAATCACAGGTCTCACGCAGCCGCCGCTATCACAACCCGCTGTCGATCATCATCCTGCGGCTGAACAATCTCGACGACTATGTCAGCGTCACGCAGAACAAAAATCCGGCGTCCCTGTTCATCTCACTGCGCTACATGCTCAATGACCAGTTGCGCTGGGCAGATATCATCGGCCGTCTGGACGAAAACGAATTGCTCATGGTGCTGCCGGAAACCCATGCCAGTGACGCGGTCATGCTGGCGCAAAAAGTGAGCGGGCGCATCGAAGCGCTGGATCTGCCTGAACTCGAAACCAGCGCCAACCTGGAAAACTTCCGGCTCAGCACCGACTTTGGCGTAGCGGAATGGCGCAAAGGTGACGATCTCGGCTTGCTCATGGCCCGTGCGCAAACCCAACTGGAGCAGGAACTGGCAAGCGAAGCCTGACTGAATCGATCTGCTCGCGCTATAATGCTCGCCCTTATCCACTTTATCCGAGGGCATTATGGAAAACCGATGGTGTGACGTAGAGGCGAGTAACTTTGCGGACGATCTGTTGCAACTGCGGGTCTATACCTCTCGGCTGCTGGGCCAGGATCCGGATCTGGTGCTGCACGGCGGCGGCAATACCTCGGTCAAAATTACCCGGGAAAACTTCTTCGGTGAAAGCGAATCACTGCTCTATGTAAAAGGCAGCGGCTGGGATCTGGCCACCATCGAAGCCGCCGGCTTCCCGGCCGTGAAAATGGATATCCTGCTGAAAATGGCGCGGCTCGAGCACTTAAGCGATACGGACATGGTGCGCCTGCAGCGCAGCGCCATGACTGACCCCGGCGCGCCCAATCCTTCGGTCGAAGCCATTCTTCACGCCCTGATTCCCTTTCGCTTTGTCGATCACACCCACGCTGATGCCGTTGTGACCTTGAGTAACACCCCCAATGGTGAACAGCTTCTGCGCGAGCTCTATGGTGAACGCATGCTTATTTTTCCCTACGTCATGCCCGGCTTTATTCTCGCCAAAGACGTGTACCAGCGCACCCGGGATATCGACTGGTCGCAGTATGATGGCATTATTTTGCTGCATCACGGCGTCTTCACCTTTGCCGATCAGGCAAAATCCAGTTACGAGCGCATGATCGAGATTGTCGCCAAAGCTGAAGCCTGTATTGAAGAGCAGGGTGCCGCGCTCAGCCCCGGTGCGACGATTGAAACCCTCAGTAGCGAACAGGAGCTGCTGAGCCTGGCGGCTATTCGCCATCGCGTCTCTCGTATTCGCGGCCAGGCCAGCCTCTGTCGATTGTCACAGGATCCTCTGTCACAGTTATTTGCGCAACAGAAAAACCTGTCCCATATCGCCAGCCAGGGTCCGTTGACACCCGACCACGTTATTCGCACCAAGCGCATTCCTGCGCTGCTGGGTCCTGATCCCGTTGTCGCTATTGATAAATTTGCCAGTGAATATGAATACTATTTCGAGAAAAATAAAAGCGAAGGGCTGACCTGTCTGAATCCCGCACCCTGCTGGGCTGTGTGGTCAGGAATCGGCACGCTCAAATTTGGCGGCAGCAGCAAGGAACTTGGCATTATTGATGACATCAATCAACACACCATGAAAAGTATTCTGCAGGCGGAAAAACTGGGTGGCTGGTGTGCCCTGCCGGAAAAAGATATTTTCGAGCTGGAATACTGGGAGCTGGAACAGGCCAAGCTGAAAAAAGGCGGACAGGTCGCGGATCTGCAGGGCAAGATCGCACTGGTTACCGGCGCCGCCAGCGGCATTGGCAAGGCCTGTGTCGAATCCCTGATCGCAGAAGGCGCCGTGGTTGCCGCACTGGATATTGACCCCGCAATTGAAACGCTGTTTGGCGCGGATTCAGTCATTGGCATACGCTGTGATGTTACCGACGGCTCAGATATTCATTCTGCGCTTCGCAGCCTGGTTACAAATTTTGGCGGTCTGGATATTCTGGTCAGTAATGCCGGTACTTTCCCCCCAGGCGCCCGCATCGAAGATCTTGACGAAGCGAGCTGGGATAAAAGCATGGCCATCAACCTCAGCAGCCACCAGCGTGTGCTTAGCGCCTGTATTCCCTTTCTGAAACAGGGCATTGACCCTGCCGTAATTTTTATTGCTTCAAAAAATGTACCGGCGCCCGGCGTCGGCGCATCAAGCTATTCCGTCGCCAAGGCGGGCATGACCCAGCTTGCCCGCGTGGCGGCGCTGGAACTGGCCGGCGACGGCATTCGCGTCAACACCCTGCACCCGGATGCCGTCTTCGACACCGCCATCTGGACCGATGAAGTACTGGAAAAACGCGCTCGCCACTACGGCCTCAGCATAAAGGAATATAAAACCCGGAATTTATTAAAAACAGAAATACGTTCAAGTGATGTCGCCAATCTGGTATCCACACTGGCCGGCCCGCTGTTTGCCAAAACCACCGGCGCGCAAATCCCGATCGATGGGGGCAATGACCGGGTGATTTAATCGCTGAGGGTTTAATTTCCCGCTGCTTGCAGCGAAACGGTAGGTTGGGCTTCGTTTCACTCAGCCCAACCTACAATTACCACCCCGCTGCAAGTGGGCGGGGTGGTTTATTTTCCGAGGGTTTAGCTCTCTGCAGAGTTGTTTATTCAACCCCCTGCCAAACACTACTCTGTTGCGAGAGCCTCTTCTTTTTTATGCTGATATTCCTCATAACTCTCCCTTTGGCCACATTCGGGTGTCAGTTGTTTTCGACATTGCTGTTGTTTTATATTCTGAGCGGTTTCGTACGCCGTTCGCTTCCAGCTCTCGGTGTTGCAGCCGGAAAGAACTATCAATACGACCGGCAAGCAGAATGCCCACGTAGTATATGCCCGGCCAGACTGCATATTCATTTTTATCTCCCTGATAATTATAACGCTATCAGCAGAGTAAGTTGTTCTCAATCCGGCCGGAAGATGAATACACAATTATCGGCTGTTTATTTTCAATCACTTGCATGAATTTCGTAGTGCATTACTCAAGCTATATGATTATATGCCGATATATATACATATTCTGATGAACTAATAACCCATCTCCCCATGGCAGCACTACTTGATTTGAATTTGCCCAGGCGGCAAAAACCCGAAAAAGGGGATCCCGATGTCCGGCCAAAGGCTGTTGAGGCATGGATCAGCGCCCTGCCGGTAGCCGATATCGGAAAAACCGCCCAGCATCTTTATGCCTTCCTGAATAGCATTAATAAACTACAGTTTCGCCCGCAGGACCGTTTCGCCTGCCTGGAAACGCTGGGAGAAACGTTACATTTTGTAACGGAAAATCTGCAGATCCACTTTCTTAATGTCGATTTTCCGTTGCCCGAAAAAAGCTACCAGGTTGCGTGCGCCTCACGTAAACTCTATGCCACTATGGCTGCTGCGTATATGATTGCCGCCGAGGACATAGCCTCATCATCTATCCTGTTTCGGGATAAAAATCTTCTGGCAGAGGCCATACATCGCGCTATCAGCTACCAGAGCCGAAGCCTGCTAACCAGTTACCAGATCTATGCCGCCTTCCAGGATAACCACTGGAAAGTATTGCACAATCTTTATGCCTTCGCTGAACAGAATAAATTGCAGCATAAAAAAATAGTCGATGGTCAACACCAGTATATCGCCAAGACAAGCATCACCTGTGAGTATCTGCGTATCCTGTTATTGTATCTGGCTGAACCTTATCACCTGCGCCAGGGCGAAGTCGGAAAAATATACATCAATATTGAACGCTGGCTCCAGCATCTCGCCCTGAACAGGACTGATAATCCTGAGGCGCTGCCCGAGACAACTTTTCTGGTTGACCTGAGCGAAGGCGCGCCTCCTTTTTGCAAACAGTTTGCTGCAAATATCAGCCACCCCGATAGTCTCCGGATTATCGATACCCGCGAGCTTACCGATATTCTCGAGCAGGAGCTGGCGCGACCACAGGATGAGCTATCAAAAACGTTGATTTGTTTTGAAATGCAACAGGCGCACCTGAGTCATGACTCTATGCGCTGGCTATTAAACGCATGGTGCGCTCGAAAAAGTCGAAAGTTCCCGCGCAACCGCAGGCAAAACCGGATTGAAGTCAGTTTTGGGCTCAACCATGTTCATCAGCTTATCGAAAAAGCGAAACTATCTGAGATGTATTCCTCCGGGCAATCGTCGGCTGGGACAAAAGCCGTAAAAACTGAACGGCTGGCCGAATATGAAGCGCAGGAGGTCGACGATGTCAATACAAAAGAATCTGATATATGGGAAACAGTTTACGAATACAAGACGGATGATAGCGAGTTAACACCGGAAGATGAGCATGATAAATCGGCGCCACCGAGCCAGGAACGTAAGCTGAAAGACAGCTGGGTGCTGGTCAATGAGAGCGCGGGTGGCTTTTGCATGAAGTCTAAAATAACAGGCAATGCCAGCATTCGCGTTGGTGAACTGGTTGGCATACATCACCCCGGTGTCCGTGCCAGCGACTGGACTATAGGCATTGTTCGCTGGATGAAAAACCACCAGAATGCGGGTATCGAAATTGGTGGACAGTTAATTGCGCCACAGGCGCTGAATGTGAATATTCAGATGGCGATTGAACAGCAAGAATTAAACGAAGAGCAGCGTGCGCTATGGATACCCGCCAACAGGATAACACAACAACCCGCGTCCCTTATCTGCCTGGTTGTACCGCACCGGGTCGGCAGTATACTTCGCATGCGGCATAATGATAATGAATTTACCATACGCCTGAGTCAGCAGCTCGGCAACTCAGGCATGGTTGCCCAGTTCCTGTATGAAGTACTTGATCAACATGGCGCAAAGGTTACCTACAGCAAGGATGATAATGATGATGTTTGGGCGCTTATCTAAATTTTATTTTGCAGAATTAAACGCGGCGTCGTTCCTGGGTATGCCATGAGGAATAATAAGAATCATAAGCACCTGGAGAACAATTTAGCGAGCGATGTAATGCATGATTTTGTGGCCCCCCCCCCCGCAGGCTCAGGATGGGTTTTTTCTGTTTGATAAATTCAGGAGTACAGGTTTTGAAGGGGTGGTCGGAATATCCCAGGCTGAGTCCCTGTACCAGTTGTTAAAATCTTCAACGTTCATGGCATAACTGATAAAAGCGCCCTGGGCAATTTCACAGCCTTCATTGGCAAGGCGCTGGAACAGGGCTTCAGTCGAAACACCTTCGGCGACTACCTGGTAATCCATGTTATGCGCAAGCTCGATAATGGAACGCACGATCATGGCGTCGGCCTTGTCCTTGAGCATACCCTGCACGAAGGACATGTCGATCTTGATCTCGTCAACCGGCAGGTTTTTCAGATAGGCCAGTGATGTATAACCGGTGCCGAAATCATCGATGCTGAGCCGGACACCCATGTTGTGTAACTGCGTCAGGATCTCCTGCGCCCGTTCCGGTTCCTGCATGATAGCGGATTCGGTAATTTCCAGTTCAAGGAATTCAGCCGCAAGCCCGAAGTCTGTCAGTATGGTCTGAATTTCCGCCGGTATATCCAGGTTGTGCAACATGCGAGGTGAGAGATTGATGGCCACGGACAGGCGCAGTCCCTGCGCGTGCCAGCTGGCGCACTGCGCGATGCCGGTTTTCAGTGTCCACCAGGTCAGGGGTTTGATAATACCGGTCTGTTCCGCCAGGCCAACGAAAACGTCAGGCTGGATATAACCGTAGATGGGATGCCGCCAGCGGAGCAGGGCTTCGACGCTGTTGATCTGGCGCAGGCTAATATCCGCTTTGGGCTGATAATAGAGTTCAAGCTCCTCTTCCACAATAGCGCGTCGCAGATCGCCCATCAGGGTCAGGCGTTTCAGGCTGTGGGGATCCTTGCTCCTTTCATAGAAGGCGAACAGTTCACCGTGATGCTTGGCCAGGTACATGGCGGTATCGGCATGGCGAATCAGGGTGCGGCTGTCTTCGCCATGCTGTGGGTAACAGGCAATGCCGAGGCTGGTTTCCGCTTCCAGTAGCAGATCATTGATCAGAAAAGGTTTCTGCAGGGCGGTGGTGATATTATTGATGGTTTCCTGGACCTGCGTCATGTTGGTGAGGGTCAGCAGGATGGTGAACTCATCACCGCCCATGCGTGCGAGGGTATCGGATTCACCGAGCAGCCGTTGCAGGCGATCGGCTATCTGGCATAGCAGTTGATCGCCAATGTCGTGACCAAGCGTATCATTAACTTCCTTGAAGCGATTCAGATCCATGACGATCAGGGCCAGCTGCGACTGATTCTTTTTTGCCTGTACGATTGTCTTTTCAAGTTTTTCATAAAGCCGCAGGCGATTGGGCAGCCCGGTCAGGTTGTCATGGGTGGACTGGTAGTGAATGGCCTCAGTCTGCGCCTGCAGTTTTTTTGAGATAGCCGAGGAGATGATGATTCCCAGCCAGCCTGCCAGCCAGAGGATAATCAGGCCGGTGACCATCATGCGCATAGTCAGGCTGGTGAGCCAGCTGCCGGTGTACTGGCTGTGATAAATCTGTAGCAGCTGATAGGGCGAGCCGTTAATCGGTACACGCTCCCAGAGCCAGGGTTTTTTGGCAACGTTTAGCTGACCGAATATCGCGTTTGCCAGATTGAGAGTTGGCGGATTTTCCTGCCAGGCGGGAGGAATATGCTGTTTTATATACTGGCTGTTTTTGTCCAGGATGCTGATGTAAAACGGGTGAGTAGGCGTATCCTGCAGATGTGCAATTAAGGTTTGCAGATCGGGATTGTGGCGATAGAGCTTGGCCAGGATATCGGCGTGGTATTGTGCTGAGGTGTGCAGGATGCGTTTTTCGTTGTCGAGATTGGCGGTATGGGTTATCTGGTAGGTGATGAAACCAAAAACAAACAGCACGCCCAGAACAAGGGAGACAAAATAAAACAGCAGTTTGCGGTGCAGGTTCATGTTTGCCCGCGAGGCTTGTTTTTGTGTTGGCAGGTACTGTTGTAACCAATCAGGGGATAAAAGGGGCAGAAGCCGATGATGGCGATCAGCAGGCTGATGCTGCCGAATCCTCCCAGGATGAGTCTCGCTATTTGATCGTCGATCAGAGCTTCATTGACGAAACCAAAATAAATCAATATCAGGCTGATGCAAAGCCGGATGCCAAGATCGCGCCTGCCTATATTGCGCTTTATCGCCATATCGCCATTCCCGCATAAATAGTTATTATTGCCGCGTTTTTGTGTATTGATCCTGTGTTGTTTCGCGGACTATAGCCTTATGGTTGAAGGCTTAAATTTTTTATATGCTTATTTATTATTTACCAATAAATCTAATACAAACTTAACATTTACTCAAGTATGGTTTCGATGGCCGGAATATTAGCGGCTTTTAATGCAGGCAATTTGGCAGTGGTAATAGACGGGCAGGTCGGCGTTGTGGCCTTTTTGTTCTGTTATCACGTATTTGCCGGGAAAACATCAGGAGAGGAATATGGGGCATTTTGTGCGTTATCTAAAGTCATGGTTTATTCTGTTTATATTATCGTTTTCAATGCTGGCGTCTGCCGCTGGCGGTCATGGCGGTGCGCACTGGGGATATAACGGTGAAACGGGTCCCGCGCACTGGGGAGACATGAAGCCTGAATTCAGCACCTGCAAGACGGGCAAACAGCAGTCGCCGATCAATATCAGCGGCGCGCATAACGCCAGCCTGCCGACCATCAGCTTCAGCTATCAGGCTACGCCACTCAATGTGGTCAACAATGGACATACCATTCAGGTAAATTATGCACCGGGCAGTCATATTACGGTTGCCGGCAAGCAGTATGAATTATTGCAGTTCCACTTTCACAGTCCCAGTGAACACGAGGTTAATGGCAAACCGGCCGACATGGTTGCCCATCTGGTGCACAAGGCTGCTGATGGACAGCTTGGCGTGATTGGGGTGCTGATAAAAAAAGGCGCTAACAATCCGTTGATCGAGAAAGTCTGGAAACATCTGCCAACCCATGAGGGCGAACACAACAAGGCTGCAATTAAGATCAACGTTGAGGATCTGCTGCCGGCAGACCGGGCTTATTACCATTATTCAGGCTCCCTGACCACGCCACCCTGCAGCGAAGGCGTCAACTGGATGGTGCTGAAAAATACGGTCGACGTGTCAGCCGCCCAGACAGGCGCCTTTACTAACATCTTCCATAAAAGTATGCGTCCGGTACAGCCTCTGAATGGGCGTCGGATCGAGGTCAGTCACTGAAAAACAGCCTGCGCCAACCGGCGCAGGATGAAATCTTTTCCCTGCTCCCGTATAGTTAACAAAAATGGGGGAGAGGGTTGGATATGCGTACGATAATGGTGTTAAACGCCAAGGGCGGTTGTGGCAAGAGTACCATCTCGACCAATCTGGCGAGTTATTTTGCGGTTGAGCGGCAACAGAAAGTCGTAATAGTTGACTTCGACCCGCAGGGATCCAGTATGGCCTGGCTCAAGGCGCGCGGCGATCGGCAGCCACTGATTCAGGGCTTGCCGGCCTGGGAAAAAAATGTGCGCATCCCGAAATCTGTCGATGTCGTAATTCTGGATACTCCCGCCCGGGTCCAGGGCCAGGAACTGAGCCAGCTGGTGCGCCGGGTCGAAACCATTATTGTGCCGGTTCTGCCCTCGCCTATTGATATGCGCGCGGCGGCTGATTTTATGAAGGCACTGCTGCTCAATGGCAAGATTTCCCGCAAGCAGACCAGGCTGGCCGTGGTCGCCAACCGGGTACGCGAAAACACGCTGATTTATCAGTCCCTGCATGCCTTCCTCAGGGCGCTAAAAATCCCCTTTCTCACCAGCCTGCGGGATACGCAGAATTACATTCGCGCCGAGGATCAGGGCATTGGCATTTTTGAAATGCCACCCTCACAGGTATGGCAGGATCGGGAGCAATGGGAGCCGCTGCTGCGCTGGCTGCGCAGCAAACGCAGCCTCCCGGATTGAGTATTGAAATTGAGCTTGATGGGTTTCGCTTTGCTCTACCCATCCTACGGTGTTCGATAAATATAGAGCAGGATGGGTAGAGCAAAGCGAAACCCATCAGCCATCGATAAAACTTATTCAGCTTTACAGCTCGCCAGCCCTTTGAGCAGATCCGGATACCGCAGCTGTACCCCCAGTTCTTCTCGCATACGTCGGTTATCGAGCTGTCGGGACTCTCGCAGATAGGACAGCATACCCGGACTCAACTGTTTTTCGGCCTCATTCCAGTCAATCGCCGGGGGTCGAGGCAGGCCAAAATAGTCGGCAATGGTATTAAAATATTCGGTCATATTGCTCTGTGCGCCATCACTGATATTATAGATTCTTCCCGCCCTTCCCTTTTGCGCGGCGGCCACACAGGCCAGTGAGAGATCATCAGCGTGAATGCGGTTGGTAGCGGGCGCCAGGTGTTCGTGAATAACCGGGATCTGATCGCGGATGCGTTTTAAGGGCAGGCGGCCGGGTCCGTAAATTCCACCTGTGCGCAGGGTGATGACAGGAACCTGCTGCGCTTCGCCCCACTGGCGCACAGCCTGTTCGGCGAAATAGCGGCGTCGGGCGCGCGGCGCCACCGGTCTGGGTGGGGTTTGCTCGTCGATGAGGCGACCCTCCTGATCGCCATAGACACCGGAGGTGCTGAGGTAGACAAGCCGGGCTGGAGGTTGCCTGCCATCGATGAGCTGGAGAAAATGCGCCATGCGTGTATCCTGTTCCCCGGTTTTTGGGGGCGGGGCAAAATAATAGACCAGCGCCTGATGCAGGACTAATTCTGGTTCAGGGGACTGATCGACGGGGGGCTTATCCAGATCCAGCAGCAGTGGCCTGATATCCTGTTGCTGAAGGTCCTGTACGCTGCTGTTTGGGCGCACCAGACCGGTGACCGACAGGCCGTTTTGCCGCCACTGCTGGGCGACACGCCGGCCGATGTCGCCACAGCCGACGATAAAAACCCGGTTAAAGTCTTTTCCTTGCGCTGTCATTAGGTAATAATGCTTTGATTAATAATAGTTGAGTGATTTTATGAGTTATTCTGTCAAAATTGAACCCAGTGGCCATAGCTTTACGGCCGAGGCGGATGAATCCGTTCTCGATGCCGGCCTGCGTCAGGGCGTAAGCCTGCCCTATGGTTGCCGTGATGGCGCCTGCGGCGCCTGTCTCGGCAAACTGAAATCCGGCCAGGTGGTCTACCCGGATGGCCCGCCCATTGCGCTTTCGGATGACGATGAAGCGCAGGGCATGGCCGTTTTCTGTCAGGCTCACGCGCAAAGCGATCTGATTATCGAATCTCATGAGGTGGAAGGCAGCAGTGATATCCCGATTAAAACCCTGCCCTGTCGCATCAATATGCTCGAACGTCTGAACCATGATGTGATGCTGGTCAGGCTCAAATTACCGGAAGCCGAACGCATGCAGTTCCTGGCCGGACAGTATATCGATTTTTTGCTTGAAAATGGTCGTAAGCGCGCCTTTTCGCTGGCCAATGCGCCAAATGAAGATCAGGAGCTGGAGCTGCATATCCGCCATGTAGAAAACGGCCGTTTTACCGGACAGGTGTTTGAGTCCCTCAAAGTGAAAGACATCATGCGCATTGAAGGTCCCTATGGGCAATTCTTTTTGCGCGAGGATTCTGAACGCCCGATTATTTTCATGGCCGGCGGCACTGGTTTTGCGCCGATAAAGGGCATTATCGAACATGCCCTGGCGGCGGGCATTACCCGGCCGATGCACCTGTACTGGGGCGTACGTGCGCATGAGGATCTGTACATGCATGAACTGGCGCAGCAATGGGCTGACGAGCACCACCATATCGAATATTGCCCTGTGCTTTCTGAGGCTGCGGATGATGACGGGCCGGGTCAACGCGGCCACGTGCATGCCGCCATCATGGCGGATTTCCCCGATTTAAGCGGCTATGAGATCTATGCTTCCGGGCCGCCGGTTATGGTCTATGCCGGTCGGGATGCCTTCCCCGCCCAGGGTTTGAATCTGGATTATTATTATTCCGACGCGTTTGAGTTCTCAAACGATTAAAGCCTCATTGTCTAACAAGTTTGTCCGGCATAGTGCATAAAGTGGCGCAGCCGGACTTTTTTCATGGGCATAAGACAGTGATTTTATGGTAATTTTCAGGAAATTCGGCTAAAGATTTTATCCTCTTCACCGACATATTATGGCACGATATGTATTGTAGAAATTATCCCGGCCATGTCTGATTTGCTGTGCACAGAGCCAGGCCGGGATCAATGGCAGAATTCAGGTAATCCAGTATGGGCAAGAGCAGATGACGGGGAATGTGCGTATGCCGGCCGATCAAAGACTCAGGGTTTTGTTGCTCGAACAAAACCCTGTTGAATCAAAACTGTTGCAGGAACTGTTGCAGGATCCGGAGTATCAGGATCTGGATGTCTGTGCGGCCAGCACGCCTGATGATGCGATTGCCCAGCTCAAACAGCATTCTTTCGATGTCGCCCTCATTGACGCTGTATCTCATAATATTCAGCAGCTGGAACTATTCCATGCTATCAAGGCCCATGCGGCTGATCTGTCGGTTATTATTCTGATTGAGGTGCTGGATCGGGATCTGCTGCGCCAGGCTATGGATGAAGGCGTACAGGATTACATGCTCAAGCGAGAGGTAGACAGCAGTAACCTGTTGAGGACTATTCGCCATGTGGTGTTGCGGGCACGGCTGAAACGGCAGTCAGGCAAGCAGCATCTGGCTGCCCCAGCCGGAAAAGCAGAGACAAAAGAGGGGGTTGATGAATTAACCGGCCTGCCGGGGCGGGAGATGTTTGTTGAATGTCTGGAATACGAGGTCAAGCGGGCGCAGCGCTATTCCCAGCTCATGGCGCTGATGTTCATCCATGTGGATGGTCTGGAAACCGTGTCTGCCCAGGCAGGCGAGGAAGCGGCTAACGCCATCCTGCAGGTTTATTCCGAGCGCCTGAAAAATATCCTGCGCGCCAGCGACACCAGCGGCCGTTACGGGGAAAATAAATTTGCCTGCATTCTCAATGATCTGTCCGCACAACAGGATGTACACGTCATCATCAGCAAGGTTGAGGGTGCTCTGTCAGCGGCGGTAAGTTTTCAGTCGCAGCGACTGGAGGCGAGTGTAAAGATAGGTCTGGCGCTTTATCCGGGTGACAGCGATGAAGTGCAGGGGCTGATGCGGTGTGCAAACACAGCGCTGGATAGCGCCCGACAAAAAACAGGCGTTCAGTCTGAAATTTTTAATTCTCACGTCAAAGCGCAGGATCTTGAACGTTTCAAGGTGGCGGATGCGGTGCGCTTTGCACTGGAGAAAAATGAACTGCGCCTGTATTTGCAACCGGTGATGGAGCTGACGCAGAAAAATGTAGTGGCGGCTGCAGCTACGCTGCACTGGCAGCATTCGGACTATGCTGAAATCAGCAGCCGGGACATCCTGTTTCTTGCCGAACTGGCCGGCCTGATTCAGCCGGTCGAAGAATGGTTGCTGCGACAGGCCTGTTTGCAGTACAGGCGTATGCAGCAACAACAGATGGATCTGAAAATCCGCATTAACCTGCCCTCAGGTATTTTTCGTAACAGCGGATTTCCAGCGCAGCTGAAAGTGATCCTGGCGGAAACAGAGATGGCGGCGACAGACCTGCAACTGGCGGTGCCAGTGAGCGCCATCATGCAGTCACCGGAAAATGCGCACACGGTACTGGAACAGCTTGACAGCCTTGGTGTCAGCATCCTGCTGGATGATTTTGGCGGTAGTCGCTCATCCATGCAGATACTCAGGGATTACCCGGTTAAGGGCCTGATTATCGAAGAACCGGTTATTAGCCGAATTAGCGGCCACCAGGATTCCTGCGGGATTGTTAAAACTATTATTGCCATGTGCCAGGCGCTGCATCTGGAATTGACAGCAAAAGGCGTTAGTTCTGCGGCAGAGGAAAAATTACTGGCTGACTGGCGCTGTCCCACTGTGCAGGGTGAGCACTACGCAAAAGCGATGGCTGCCGATGAGCTTTTCAAATTGCCACTGTGGGCGAATGTTGCACAGGATGAGTCAGGGGACGGGCGGGATAGCCGGAATGAGCGGGATACCGCACAACGTATTCGGGACTCACTGACGTCGCTCAATGGCCTGCCGGCTATGTCAGGAACCGCTCAGCAATTGCTCAGGGTCCGCAACAACCCGGATGCCGATGTGGGGGATCTGGAGGCGGTTATTGAACAGGATCCGGCGATTGCGGCGCAGATCATCCGCTACGCCAACGCCCCGTTTTTTGGTAACCAGGGGCAGATCAAGACGATCAGGCAGGCGCTGATGACAGCGCTGGGATTTGAGGGTGCGCTGAATATGGCGCTGGGGATCTCGGTGCTGGGTAATCTGCAGGGCAGTGGCCCATCTGGCATTGATATGCATGCTTTCTGGCGTCATGCGGTGTATGCCGCCGCGCTCTCACAGGCCATTGCCAGCCAGACGGGGTTAAAGGACGTGACACCCGGTACCGCCTGGCTGGCGGGACTGTTGCAGAATATCGGTTACCTGGCTCTGAGCCGGGACTTTCAACCTGAACTCGAAAAAGTAAAAATCAAAAAAAGGCAGCACCCGGATCTGGTCGCTACCGAGGTGGAGGAGCGGGTGCTCGGCATTAGCCATGCGGAAGTCGGTTTGCATGTTTTGCAGGCCTGGCATCTGCCGGAGGAAATCGTCACCGCTGTGTTCGAACACCATAATGTGTCCTATGTGGGATCGCATGCCGCCTACGCAAATATCGTATTGATCGCCAACCGCATGCTGGCGCACCACGGCATCGGTGACGAAACGCTGGGTCTGGTGCCGCCCGGGATTCTGCAGATGCTGTCGCTGAATGAAGAACAGCTGGAAAAAATCATGGACGAGATCATGGGTAGCAGGGACGGACTGGAGACAATGGGCAACCATCTGGCTGCCTGAATCATTCTGCCCAGATCGCGTAATACATAATCTAACGCAAAGGCGCAAAGTAAAAATATCGGTATTGCTAAAATTTACCTGTAGCAAGTTACAGAGGATCACATCCGGGTAATTGAACTTCTTTGCGATCCCGGCGTCTTTGGCCTTTGCGTTGATATTTTTTCTGATTATTAGCCTGTAGAATCCCCTTCCATGATTTACCCCGATAAGTTTGATGTGATTGTCGTCGGTGGCGGCCATGCCGGCGCCGAGGCGGCATTGGCTGCGGCGCGTACGGGTGTGCGCACCCTGCTGCTGACGCACAATATCGACACCCTGGGGCAGATGAGTTGTAATCCGGCCATTGGCGGCATTGGCAAAGGGCATCTGGTCAGGGAGGTGGATGCGCTGGGGGGACTTATGGGCCGGGCCATTGACCGGGCCGGGATCCAGTTTCGCGTTCTCAACGCCAGCAAGGGCCCGGCGGTGCGCGCGACCCGCGCCCAGGCCGATCGCGCGCTGTATAAACAGGCCGTACGCAGCGCGCTGGAGAACACGCCGAACCTGACCCTGTTTCAGCAGGCGGTGGAGGATCTCATTGTTGAGCAGGAACACGTAAGCGGGGTTGTCACCCAGATGGGCCTGCGCTTCCATGCGCGGACCGTGGTGCTGACCGTGGGCACTTTTCTGGGCGGACGTATTCACATTGGCCTGTCGAATTTTGAGGGTGGGCGCGCGGGTGATCCGCCGGCCAATGCGCTGTCTCGTCGTTTGCGCGAGCTGCCGTTTAAGGTCGATCGGCTCAAGACCGGCACGCCGCCGCGTATCGACGGCAGGACTATCGATTACAGCCGGCTCGAAGCCCAGCCGGGTGATGATCCTGTACCGGTGTTTTCCTTCATTGGTTCGGCGGCCGATCACCCGCGGCAGGTGCCCTGCCACATCAGCGCCACCTGTGAGCAGACCCACGAGATTATTCGTAATGGTCTGGAACGCTCGCCCATGTACAGCGGCGTTATCGAAGGGGTCGGGCCGCGCTATTGCCCGTCCATTGAGGACAAGGTGGTGCGCTTTGCCGAGCGTAATTCGCACCAGATTTTTGTCGAGCCTGAAGGTCTGGACAGCAATGAGGTCTATCCCAATGGCATCTCCACCAGTCTGCCGTTTGATGTACAGCTGGCGTTTGTGCGCACCCTCAGGGGCTTCGGGCAGGCGCATATTACCCGTCCCGGCTATGCTATCGAGTACGATTTTTTTGACCCGCGAGATCTGAAACCTTCGCTGGAAACCCGGTATATGGGCGGGCTGTTTTTCGCCGGTCAGATCAACGGCACCACCGGTTATGAGGAGGCGGCTGCGCAGGGCCTGCTGGCCGGGCTGAATGCTGCACGTCAGGCGAAGGAGCTGGAGAGCTGGCATCCACGTCGGGATGAAGCCTATCTGGGGGTGATGGTGGACGATCTGATTACCCTGGGTACGCAGGAGCCTTACCGTATGTTCACCAGCCGCGCCGAATACCGGCTGTTGCTGCGTGAAGACAATGCCGATCTGCGCCTGACCGAAAAGGGCCGGGAACTGGGGCTGGTCGATGATCAACGCTGGCATCTGTTCAATGAAAAACGCGAGGCCATCGAGGTGGAGCGCGCGCGCCTGCAGGCGACCTGGTTGCGCCCGGCAACCTTGCCGGTAGATGAGGCGCAACGGGTGCTCGGTCAGCCGTTGAGCCGGGAGGTCTGCCTCTGGGATCTGTTGCGGCGTCCGGGGGTCAGTTACGATGCCTTAATGAGCCTGCCCCAGGCTGATGCGTCGATTGATTCCGCCGCTGTCTCCGAGCAGGTGGCCAGTCAGGTCGAGGTGCAGGCCAAATATGCCGGCTATATCGATCGCCAGCAGGAGGAGATCGCGCGAAATCGCCGCCATCAGGATCGCGCCCTGCCTGAAGATTTTGATTACGCCACTGTCAATGGGCTTTCCACCGAGGTCTGTGAGAAACTGCAGCGCAGCCGGCCGGCGACGCTGGGGCAGGCGGCGCGTATCCCCGGCATGACCCCGGCGGCGATTTCACTGTTGCTGGTGTACCTGAAAAAGAAGACGGGATAACCTGAAAACACAGGGAGGAGAATAATGAAACGGTATTTCTTACTTTATCTGGCGCTGGCGTCAATCTGTCTGCCAGCGAGTCTGTTCGCGTTGCCTGCAATGGCTGATGGCAATGGCCTGATTTCAAAAAAGAGCGCCTACAGCGTCAGTCAGACGCTGGATCGGCTGGAAAATCTTTTGACCAAAAAGGGTATTACCATCGTCACTCGCTGGCGACACGATGCCGGTGCGAAAAAAGCCGGTATTCCCCTGCGCCCGACCGAGCTGCTGATTTTTGGCAACCCGAAACTGGGCAGTCATTTTTTCACCAGCCAGCAGACCGCAGGTATCGATCTGCCGATGAAGGCGCTGGCCTGGGAAGATGAAAACGGACAGGTCTGGCTGAGCTATAACGATCCCCAGTATATTGCGGATCGGCATGGAATTAAAAATCGCGCTGCGATTGTAAGTAAAATGACGGCTGCTCTGGATAAGTTGACCAACGCCGCTACCGGGCCTTAAGGAGCGGGGCTGAATATGGCGCACCCATTGGCGGCAGGCCTGGCGCAGGGGCTGGAGAGGCTGGATCTGGTGCTTGATGCGGGCGTGCAGGCGCGGCTGCTGGCCTATCTCGATTTACTGGCGAAGTGGAATCGCAGTTACAACCTCACCGCGGTGCGCAAGCCAGAGCAGATGCTGGTGCGCCACCTGTTCGACAGTCTGGTGATCCATTCATTTCTCAGGGGGACGCGGATTCTGGATGTGGGCACGGGCGCCGGCCTGCCGGGCATTCCGCTGGCGTTGGCCTGTCCGGAGCATGATTTTACCCTGCTTGACAGCAACAGCAAGAAAACACGCTTTGTGACCCAGGCGGTGGCGGAGCTGGGGCTGAGCAACGTGACTGTGGTACAGTCACGGGTCGAGACATTTGAAGCAGCCGCAGGCTTCGATACCATTGTCTCTCGGGCCTATTCAACCCTGGCGGAATTTGTCCGCGATGCGCAGTCCCTTCTGGCGGCAGACGGGATTCTGCTGGCGATGAAAGGCGTGTATCCGGCGACCGAGCTGGCGGAGCTGGCCGCGCCGTTCAAACTGGCGCAGAATGTCGAATTGCAGGTGCCAGGGCTGGACGCAGAGCGTAATCTGCTAATCCTCCGGCGGGATTGACGGTTGAAAACGGGCAAAATCCGGAAACAAACTAAAATGCATAACATCAGGAAAACCTGAATGAGCAAAATTATCGCCATTACCAACCAGAAAGGCGGGGTTGGCAAGACTACCACCTGCATTAATCTGGCGGCCTCGCTGGCGGCCACCAAACGCCGGGTGTTGCTGGTCGACATGGACCCGCAGGGCAACGCCACCATGGGCAGCGGCATCGACAAGCGCGAAATGACACAGACCACCTGTGAGCTGCTGCTGGGCGAAGCCGAAACCGGGCAGGTGCTGCAGCGCAACGAACTGGTCAACTACGATGTGCTGCCGGCCAACAGCGACCTGACCGCAGCCGAAGTGACGCTGATGCAGAAGCTGGGCAAGGAGCGTCGCCTGCGGGTAGTGCTCGCTGATATTCAGGACAATTACGACTACATCCTGATCGACTGTCCCCCCTCGCTCAATATGCTGACCCTGAATGCGCTGGTGGCGGCCGATTCGGTGATGATACCGATGCAGTGTGAATACTATGCTCTTGAAGGCCTGAGCGCCCTGCTTGAAACCATTGAAAATGTACGCCAGTCAGTCAATCCACAACTGAAGATAGAAGGCTTGTTGCGCACCATGTTCGATCCTCGCAACAATCTGGCCAACGATGTTTCAGGCCAGCTGATTGTGCATTTCCCGGATCAGGTTTATCGCACCGTGATTCCCCGCAACGTGCGCCTGGCCGAAGCGCCCAGCCACGGTCTGCCGGTAATCCACTACGACAAGAATTCTCGGGGGGCGCTGGCCTATCTGGCGCTGGCAGGGGAAATCCTGCGCCGCAACGAGACTAACGAACAACTGGCAGAGGCGTCGGCCTGAGCTAATTACGAGGGAAACAGAGAACGTATGGTAGCAAAGAAACGAGGGTTGGGACGCGGACTGGATGCCCTGCTGGGCAGTTCGGCCGGCAGTGTGATTAGCAACCCACCCGACGCTGAAGATAAGAATGTCGAGGGCCTGCAGAATTTGCCGGTGGACGTGATCCAGCGTGGCCGCTTCCAGCCGCGTCAGGATTTTTCTGCTGATGCGCTGGAGGAACTGGCCGACTCGATTCGCGCTCAGGGTGTGGTGCAGCCGATCGTGGTGCGGCCGCTGAAAGGTGTTGCCGGCAGCAAGTATGAAATCATTGCCGGTGAGCGGCGCTGGCGCGCGACCCAGCTGGCCGGGTTGCATGAGATCCCGGCGGTAATCCGGGATGTGCCGGATCAGGCCGCCATGGCCATGGGCCTGATCGAGAATATCCAGCGTGAGGAGCTTAATCCAGTCGAAGAAGCAACGGCTCTGCAACGCCTGATCGAGGAATTTGGCCTGACGCACCAGGAAACCGCCGAGGCGGTGGGGCGCTCCCGCGCCGCCGTATCCAACCTCCTGCGCCTGTTGAGCCTGGAGCCGGTGGTCAAAAAAATGCTCGAGTCCGGCAAGCTGGAAATGGGCCATGCTCGCGCCCTGCTGGCGCTACAGGTGGAATCCCAGCAGATTCAGGCGGCGCGGCAGGTGGAGGCCAAAGGGCTATCCGTACGTGAAACTGAACGACTGGTGCGTAAGCTGCAGGCGCCGGTTCATGATAGCGGCAGGGAAAAAAAATCAGATCCGGATACGCTACGGTTGCAGGAAAGCCTGGCGGAAACGTTGGGCGCAAAAGTCCAGTTTCAGCACAATCGTCAGGGCAAGGGGAAAATGGTGATTCATTACAATAGTCTTGATGAACTCGATGGTATCCTCAACCACATTAAGTAATGTGCACTATAATGGCTAAATAGCTGTTCCAAATACCAGTGCACTTTAGGAATTACCATTCGTCCTGAGCTTGTCGAAGGAAGCTTGTCGAAGGACAAGCAGATTAAGCACTCTATATTACAGCATTTCCACGCTCATGGTTCGACAAGACTCTCCTGAGCGAAGCCGAAGGGCTCACCACGAACGTGGAAAGTCACAGGTGATCTGGTATTTGGAACGCCTATTTAGAAATAAGTGTTGCAGAAGGGTATCCAGTTATTCTCGCAAAGAGAAAAAAATATGATTTCCCGGCATTGTTAGCGTCCTGGTGAGATTTCAAATACACAGGCAAGGTGAATAGAGATTCGGAACGCTTATTTAGATACCCTTGTTCGTGATTTATTCACCAGGATCTGTTCGATCTGCATTGTTAATTGTTTTTCACGCGAGCCGCCACTGCCAGCGCAGAAAATAATGAAACAACGATCAAAATTCTTCTTAAGCGTTCTGGCCATACTCCCCTTGTTGACGGGCTGCGCGCTGAATATGGCCTCTTTTTCAAACAATTTAAACCAGGTGGTCATGTCGAGTGATGATCCTCAAACGGTTATGCAGGCCCTGCCTGCCTATCTAATTTTGCTGGATGGCTTGCTTGAAGGCGATCCGGATGATGAGGCTTTATTAAAAACATCCGCAGGATTGATGAATGCCTACGCGGGGCTACTGGGTTCACAACTGGCGTTGATGGAAAACAAGGACTGGGATCAACAGAATCAGGATCAACTGAAAATCATCAGGGCACAACAGAAAAAGCTGAATCAAAAAGCATTAGCCAGAGTGGCGCGCGCCATTTGTATATACAGGGAAAATTTCTGTGATTTGACAACAATCCGGTACGCCGAATTTAAAACGCGGCTGCAGTCAAGTTCAATAGATGATGTCGACATGCTGTATAGCCTGGGCGCCGCCTGGGTAGCCTGGCTTCAGGTTAACAGTGATGACTGGAATACAATGGCCCAGTTACCGCAAATTAAATTAATTATGCAAACCGTAGTCGCACTGGATGAGCGCTGGGAACATGCCGGCGCTCATATGTATCTGGGCGTGTTAAACAGCTTGTTGCCAGGTATGCTGGGCGGAAAACCGGATACCGGGAATCTTCATTTTGAAGCGGCTATTCGACTAACCAGGGGTAAAAATCTGATGGCCAAGGTTTTGTACGCAGAATATTATGCGCGCCTCGTATTTGATGAAAAACTTCATCAACGACTTATCCGCGAGGTTTTAACATCGAAAGATTCACCGCCTGATCTGGTATTGCTGAATACGCTTGCCAGGCAGAAAGCAAAGGCCCTGGAAAAAAGTGCGAAAGACTATTTTTAAATAAAACAATCATGAAACTTTCCAAATTACTCATCATCCTGTTTTGCCTTTGCTATATATTACCAGCACAGGCAAAAACATTTAAAATCGCAACAGCCGCACCGGACGGCACTTTCTGGATGAAGCAGATTCGCGCTGGGGCGAAAGAAATAAAACGCCGCACCAATGGTCGCGTTAAATTCAAATTTTATCCCGGTGGAGTGATGGGTTCTGAAGAAGTGACAATGAAAAAAATTCGCATCCATCAGTTGCAGGGCGCCGCTGTGTCAAATGGCATATTGGCCAGATTTTACCCCGATAGTCAGATTTATGCGTTGCCAATGCTGTTTAATTCTTTTGCAGAAGTTGATTATGTCAGAAAAATTTTTGATAAGAAAATTATTGACGGTCTGGAAAAAGGCGGCATGATCAGTTTTGGTTTGTCTGAAGGTGGGTTTGCCTATGCTATGTCGACACGACCGATTAATAAAATGGGAGACCTAAGCGGTTATAAGGTCTGGGCGCCAATCAATAACAAGCAGGTGGAACTAACCTTAAAATCCATTGGTATTTCACCAATTCCGTTGAATATAGGTGACGTGCTGGCGGGCCTGCAAACAAACCTGATTGATACCGTTACTGTCGTTCCCATTGGCGCCATTGCACTTCAATGGCACACACAAATAAAGTATGTGACGAACGTACCTCTGATGTACATTTATGCAACCTTGCTGGTGGACAAAAAAGAATTCTATAAAATCAGCAAAGACGATCAAAAAATTATAAAAGAAATATTGAATAAGGTGTTTGACCGCATTGGCAAACAAAATCGCAAGGATAATGTGTCTGCATTTAATGCTCTGGCCAACCAGGGAATTAAAATTATTACACCAGATAAAGCTGCGCTGGATCTTTGGTATAAAAAAGGTGAAAAGGCAAGAGACACAATAAAATCTCAGGGGGTCATGTCTGTTGAGGCGATTGAGAAAATTATTAAATTATTAATCAAGTTCAGAAACAAATAAGAGAGCCTGGGTGCAGAAATATAAAACAGAAAGCACAATTATCTTTTGGCTTCATCGCATAGAAGATATTATTGTAACATTTCTTTTGTCGAGCATCCTGATATTTGCGGTTACACAAATCATTCTGCGCAATTTTTTTGAAAGCGGCATTATTTGGGCTGATAGTTTGCTCCGTATATTGGTGCTGTGGCTGGCTTTGGCGGGAGCAATTCTGGCCAGTCGTCAGGGCAAGCAAATCAACATCGATGTGTTCTCGCAATTTATTCCAGACCCATATAAACATCACGTTCAAAAATTGAATTTTCTGTTTGCCTCGGTCATTTGTTTGCTGATTAGCTACTATAGTTTTCAGTTTGTAAGCCTTGAATATGAAACAGGCGGTTACGCATTTGCAGAAGTCCCCGCATGGGTTGCAGAAGCCGTTATCCCCCTGGGGTTTGCAATAATGGGTATGCGATATCTGGTACAAACGTTAACGATCAACAAAAAGAGCAGTAACCCAGAATTATGACCACGCTACTTGTAGTGGTTGTTCTAATCTCTCTCGCACTGTTCGGTGCGCCTTTATTCTCGGTAATAGCTGCGGCTGCATTGTATGGGTTTTATATCGCCGGCATAGAACTTCAGGTGATAGGCATAGAACTATACCGTATTGCTGAAACACCATTATTAATGGCGCTACCACTGTTTACGTTTTCCGGCTATATCTTAAGTGAAAGCAATACATCGCAACGTATGCTTAATTTGATTCAGTCGATGGTAGGCTGGATGCCGGGTGGCCTGGTTATATTTGCATTTATTATTAGTGCATTATTCACAGCCTTTACCGGTGCATCAGGTGTGACGATTGTCGCATTGGGTGCACTGCTTTACCCGACATTAAAAAAAGCGGGTTATTCTGAAAAATTTAGCCTGGGCATGGTGACAGCCTCGGGTAGCCTGGGCCTGCTTCTGGCGCCCTCTTTGCCCTTGATTTTATATGGCATTATTGCGCAACAAATGGATCTTGATGTTCATTTTTCGATTAATGATTTATTTATTGCAGGCCTGTTACCTGTTGCACTGATGGTGATTGCACTATCAATTTATTCAGTCATAAAAAACCGACAATTCAGAATTAATACTGAAACGTTTGATAAACGCAGGATTTATAGTGCGCTATGGGCGATGCGTTGGGAATTACCCATGCCGGTTCTATTAATTGCCGGTATCTATTCGGGGTATTTTGCAATATCAGAAGCTGCCGCAGTGATTGCTATATATGTGCTGTTTATTGAAGTGCTGGTGTATAAAGAAGTGTCTTTTTCGCGACTTATGCGCGTGATACGTGAATCCATGGCAATGGTCGGTAGCATTTTATTAATTCTCGCTGTGTCACTGGCATTAACCAATGTGTTTGTTGATGCAGAAGTGCCGAGCATTTTGTTTGATCTGATAAAAGATAACGTGGAAAGTAAGATAAGCTTTTTGATTTTACTAAATGTGTTTCTTTTGTTTGTTGGGGCTATTCTGGATATTTTCTCTGCCCTGGTTATTGTCGTGCCACTGATACTGCCGGTGGCGATAAGCTTTGGTATTCATCCCGTACACCTTGGGATTATTTTTCTGGCAAATATGCAGATCGGTTATTTAACCCCACCGGTTGGAATGAATCTGTTTATCTCAGGCTACCGGTTTAAGAAACCCATAGCAGAAATATACAGCGCCAGTTTCCCCTTTATGTTGGTGCTCATTATTGTGTTGCTGGCGATTACCTATATTCCACAGCTGAGTTTATATTTTATTGCCAAATGAAAAAATCTACATCTGTAGAATCGCAGGCCCATGAGTTATTGTTAGCCTGACCTTGTAGCACAGGGGTTCTGTGCTATCGTACTTCCGGACTGACTATAATGGGCAGCCCGTCTTTGCCTGTAGGCACATAAATGAATTTGCTGTTGGGACTGTCAAACGCCTTGAATTGAAGAAATCGCTTGGTAAGAGTCTGGTCAATGATTTTTTGCGCTTCGGCCTCACCCCTGGCTCGAATTATAATCGCATCTGATTCACCCCTCGCTCTGGCCCGTGCAATATCGGCATCTTTTTCTGCGATCTGTAATTCAAAATCCTTCTGGATCTTCTCTTGCTCCTTGGTAAGTTTGGCCTCAATCGCTTTCAACATGCCGGCAGTAAATTCAATGTGATCAATGGTCATTGTGTCCAGTTCAAGATGCTTACCAGCTATCCGGGCTTTCAGTTTTTCGAGAATTTCACTCTCAATCAAGCTGCTTTTCTCCGGAATTTCTACCATGATATAATTCGCCATTTCGCTCCTGATCACTGTCTGAAACTTCGGCTTAATCACGTTGACATAAAAATCATTTCCGACCTCCAGTTGTAGTTGGTAGATCTCACTGGCAATCGGTCTTACGATAAGCGAGGCATCCACTCGAACGTGCAGGTCGTCTTTTGTCAGCACGTCCACTTTTTCGGTAAAGCTTCGCCATTGTAGCGAGTACTCGATTACGCTGTTCCAGGGCATATGTATATACAACCCCTCTTCCAGCGGTTCTTCACTCAGCCCTGTTGTCATTGGACGCCATTTAAGGCCCACATTACCGGGATCAACGACGGTGCCACAGCCTGCTGTAATAAACGCAAGCAACAACAGCATGACTGCCAGTTTCAATTTATTGTTCATGGTTTGGCCCCCGTGGATGATTGGAAGCAACATAGGATAAGCGGCATGCAACAGAAATTTGTTGCCGCTAAAATTAAATAATAGGTTCGGACAGGCTAATATTCAACCTGTGAAACAGCATGGGAATCCACTACCGCCGTGTTACATGTCGGGTATGGAACCCACTACACCATAACCTCTGCTGCATACCGAGTAGGGGTCGGCACGGGATTATTGGCCGGGGAGGGCAAAAAAAATGGAAAAGAAGTTTAACGTGATGCAGAAAAAAGGTGGTGACGCGAGTATCGAACAGTTGTTAGCGGCCTCGGCGCCCCGCTCTGGGTGATTCAAAGTTAACCTTCATTGGTTTGCCGTTAAAGTCTTTGCCATTCAGGCCGGCAATGGCTGCGCGGGCTTCGTGGCCTTCCATTTCGATAAAGCCAAAACCCTTGCACTGGCCGGAAAAAACATCCGTCACAAGTTTGCATGAGCGCACCGTGCCAAATTCGGAAAACAGGGTCTGAATGGCTTCTTCGCTCGCGCTGGCGGGCAAATTGCCAATAAATAGTTTTTTCAATTCTGTTCCCCTTCGGGAGTATAGGGCTATTATTGCTAAATCAGCCGCAAAAAAGAACCCCGCCGAGGCGGGGTTCTTCGTATCGGTTTATCCGATAAGGTCTCGATCAGGCGGGGGTAACGCTGGTTGCCTGGAGGCCTTTGGGGCCGTTCTCTACCTCAAAGGTGACCGGCTGACCTTCGTTCAGGGTTTTGAAACCTGAACCCTGGATCACGCTGAAATGTACGAATACATCTGCGCCGCCGTCGTCCTGAGAAATGAAACCAAAACCTTTGGATTCGTTAAACCACTTTACAGTACCTGTAGCCATAAAACTTTTACCTTAAATAAATTAAAAAAATAACGTTGTGTACAGGTAATGAAACGGGGAATTCATGGGGTAACACGGAGGGAACAACCAACACTGCCAATAACAAAATCTGTAACTGGATACACTATAGGAGAATTTTTTCGGTTTTACCAGAAATAATTATACTTCAGCGAGATAAGCCGGGAATTTGTTGGGGAAAGCCATATTTATTGGGATAACAGGGTCGTGGCACAGGAGCAAGGTGCCTAAAGTTCATGCCGGCTGAACCGCCGTTGGGCTGTTCGTAGTGGTTTTTTTGCCGGCCTGATACAAAACCGCCCCATGTCGCCGGCCGGGTGGGGTGTATAATCCTCATGGAATGATTGTGATAGTACTGCCGAGAAGATGATGAGTTTAAAACAGATTTGGGTCGATGCCGACGCCTGTCCGAAAGTGATCAAAGAAATCCTGTTTCGGGCTGCGGACAGGGTGGGCGTGACACTGACGCTGGTTGCCAACCAGCCCCTCCAGGTTCCTCGATCCCGCTACATCCGTTCGGTTAAGGTCGCCGCCGGCTTTGACGTTGCGGACAACCATATAGTGCAGCAGGCGAAAGCGGGTGAGCTGGTGATAACTGCGGATATCCCGTTGGCTGCTGAGGTAATCGCCAAAGGCTGTCAGGCCCTGAACCCCCGCGGCGATCTCTATACCGAAGAGAATATCCGCCAGCGCCTGAATATGCGGGATTTCATGGACACCCTGCGCAGCAGCGGGGTGGATACCGGGGGGCCGGCATCGTTTAGCCAGGCGGATCGCCGGGCCTTTGCCAATCAGCTGGATCGATTACTGGCCCGGTAGCGTTGATGGCGTAACGATGGCTGGCAACGTGGCTCTTTTCTCCTGCTATATCTCCTGGACCTGAGTTATCCCCACAAAATGTTGATCAAAATCAATATGTTAACGCAAAAATTTAACACTCACCGTCATTCCGGCATGGTTTTAGCCGGAATGACGAAGGATTTGATTTTAGATATAAATTCGTGGGGATCCCTCAGCTCCTGGACTGGTCCCCATTCATAAAGCCAGAGACGCAAACAATAGTCAAAATTACGCAGGCTTCGGTGCGGATTGGTACAATTTAGACTAATTCAAAATTGTTTGCCGAGAGGCGCCCGAAATTTGATATCCGCAGAGATGTTAAGTAAATGCTAATATATTGATATTGATGGCTTTTTTATACATCTTCGAGGGAAAATGCAAGCAAAATTCATTTATGTGCCCATCATTGACCCTTTTAAATCAAGCCAGTATACTTCGCGCGCTTGAGTTATCCGGTCAGCGCCGATACCATGCCGGTACGAAATCCTGGTTTTTTCACGAGTTATCTTAGGAATAGGACTGTTAATTACAGGCAGCGCAAAGCATGAGTTTTGCAGCTAAAGCATACCGGCGCATGCTCTACAAAATGGTAGGGATTCAGGCAGCGCTTATTACCATGGTGATAGTGGGGTCATATCTGCTATGGGGTATAGAGTACAGTGCGAGTCTGCTTTACGGTGGTGCGGTAACGGTTGTCACGACCCTGTATAGTGGCTGGCGTTTTAAACTTGGTACAGAACAGGTCGATAAGCCGGCAGTGATGATGGCTGGCCTGTACAGGGGAACCCTGTTGCGGTTTCTCATGGTTATCGCCCTGCTGCTGCTGGGACTCAGGTATTTTCAGCTTGATCCTGTAGCGGTTGTTCTGGGGTTTGTCGTGGCCCAGTCCGGATATTTTTTCGGGCCACTGACGGCGCGCTGGGGTCGGCAATAGCGGATCCGCACGGTTTATCAAAGATTTAGTTTTAGCAAAGTTTATTGATACAGGTTTGGCAACGAATTATGTCCAGCGACACGCTCACATCCACTGAATACATCAAACATCATCTGCAAAACCTGGCCTGGGGGCAACATCCAGACGGAACATGGGGCTTTGCGCACACCGCCGCAGAAGCAAAAGAAATGGGTTTCATGGCTATCCATGTGGATACCATGTTCTGGTCGATTTCGCTGGGCGTGCTGTTCCTCTACTTTTTCCGCAAAGTGGCGAAAAATGCGCAGTCGGGCGTTCCCGGTGGCCTGCAGAATTTTGTCGAGATGATCGTGGAATTCGTCGACACCAGTGTGCGTGGTTCATTCAGCGCCAAAAATGATCTGGTCGCGCCATTGGCGCTGACAGTTTTTGTCTGGATTTTTCTGATGAACTTTATGGATTTGATTCCGGTGGACTGGATTCCCGGGCTGGCTGCGGCCAGTGGCATTCACTTTATGAAGGTCGTACCCTCCACCGATCCCAATGCCACCTTTGGCATGGCGCTGTCGGTCTTTGCCCTGATGTTATTTTACAGTATCAAAATCAAGGGCATTGGTGGTTTCACCGGTGAGTTGACCCTGCAGCCCTTCCAGTCGAAAAACGCCCTGGTACAGGCGATTTTTATCCCGATTAACTTCCTGCTTGAATTTGTTTCACTGATTGCCAAACCGGTGTCACTGTCACTGCGACTGTTCGGCAACATGTATGCCGGTGAAATGATCTTTATTCTAATTGCCCTGATGTTTAGCGGTGGTCTGGCGATGGGCGTCTTTGGCGGCCTGTTGCAACTGGGCTGGGCTATTTTCCATATTCTTATTGTTACGTTGCAGGCCTTTATCTTTATGACCCTGACGATCGTATATATGGATATGGCGCACAGTGAACACTGATTTATTTTTAATTAACCCAATTTAACATATTTTAACGAGGAGATAGAAATGACTGACGCAACTGCACTGCTTTACATCGCCGGCGCACTGATGATGGGCCTGGGCGCACTGGGCGCGGCCGTAGGTATCGGTGTTCTTGGTGGCCGTTTTCTGGAAGGCGCCGCTCGTCAGCCAGAGCTGATCCCCATGCTGCGCACCCAGTTCTTCATCGTGATGGGTCTGGTTGACGCCGTACCGATGATCGCCGTGGGTATCGCCATGTATGTTCTTTTTGCGGTGGCAGGATAAAACGGTCAGGAATAATTAAATTCCGTGAATAATAAAATTAAGGTTCGTGCATGAATATTAATTTAACGCTCATAGGCCAGTCGATTACCTTTGTGTTTTTTGTCTGGTTCTGCATGAAATTTGTCTGGCCGCCGATTATGGCTGCGCTGGATGAACGCAGGAAAAAAATTGCGGACGGTCTGGCGGCTGCTGAACGTGGCGTCCACGAACAGGAGCTGGCGGAAAAACGCGCCACTGAAGTTCTGCATGAAGCCAAACTGCAGGCGCAGGAAATTATCGGCCAGTCACAGAAACGCGCCAGCGAAATCGTGGAGGAATCCAAACAGCAGGCGCGCGAGGAAGGCGAACGCCTGCTGACTGCGGCGCGTGCGGAAATCGAACAGGAGGTCAATCGTGCGCGCGAAGAGTTGCGTGGGCAGGTGGCAAACCTGGCGATTGCCGGCGCCAGCAAGGTGCTCAGGCGCGAAGTGGACGCAGCCGCCAACGAAGATCTGTTGAAAGATCTGGTTTCCCAACTGTAAAGGGCGACGGCTATGGCAGAAAAAAGCACCATCGCGCGTCCCTATGCACAGGCTGCATTCGATCTGGCGCAGGAGCATGGCGATCTGAAAAACTGGTCGGAGATGCTCGAACTTTGCGCGATGATTGTCAGCGATGAGCAGGTTAGCCGGCTTATCGGCAATCCCGAAGTCAGCCAGGATTCACTGGTCGAACTGATACTGAATGTTGCCGGTGACAGGCTGGATACGGTTGGGGCTAATTTTATCCGTGTTCTGGCCGCCAACGGGCGCCTGAACGTATTGCCGGAAATTGCCGCCCTGTATGAACAGCACCGCGCCGAAGCCGAACGTTATGTCGATGCCGAAGTGATTTCCGCTTTTCCCATGAGCGATGCCCAGCAGCAGGCGCTGGTGGAAGGTCTGAAGAAAAGGCTTGGGCGTGAAGTTCGGCTGACGGCAAGTACGGATGAGTCACTGATCGGTGGCGCTATTGTGCGTGCAGGCGACCTTGTGATTGACGGCTCCGTTACCGGAAATTTGAATAAACTGGCGCAGACACTCATTTAGCCTGGCCGGTTGTTAAGAGGATATTGATAATGCAATTGAATTCAGCAGAAATCAGCGAACTGATTAAAAAACAGGTCGAAAGTTTTGAAGCTGTTACCGAAGCGCGTAACGAAGGCACCGTAGTCAGCCTGTCTGATGGCATCGTGCGCATTCATGGTCTGCAGGATGTGATGATGGGGGAAATGATCGAGTTTCCCGGCAACACGTTCGGCATGGCGCTTAACCTGGAGCGCGACTCGGTTGGCGCTGTGGTGCTGGGCAACTACGAGCACATTACCGAAGGTAACAAGGTCAGGTGTACCGGCCGTATTCTGGAAGTGCCGGTCGGCGAAGCCCTGCAGGGGCGCGTGGTCGATGCTCTGGGTCTGCCGATGGATGGCAAGGGACCGGTTGAAACCGACAAAACCTCAGCGATTGAAAAAATTGCCCCCGGCGTTATTGCCCGTCAGTCTGTTGACCAGCCGGTCCAGATTGGTCTGAAGGCGATTGACGCCATGGTGCCGATTGGCCGCGGCCAGCGTGAGCTGATCATTGGCGACCGCCAGACCGGCAAGACCGCCGTTGCCATCGATGCGATCATCAACCAGAAAGGTACAGGGATTAAATGTATCTACGTGGCGATTGGCCAGAAAGCTTCCAGTATTGCCGGGGTCGTGCGCAAGCTGGAAGAACACGGCGCCATGGAACACACCATCATCGTTGCAGCCACCGCCTCTGATTCGGCCGCGATGCAGTTTATTGCGCCCTATGCCGGTTGTGCGATGGGCGAATACTATCGTGACCGTGGTGAAGATGCGTTGATCATTTATGATGACCTGACCAAACAGGCCTGGGCCTACCGTCAGGTGTCGCTGTTGCTGCGTCGTCCGCCGGGTCGTGAAGCCTACCCCGGTGACGTATTCTATTTACATTCGCGTCTGCTGGAACGCGCTGCGCGGATCAATGCCGCAGAAGTAGAAAAACTTACCAACGGCGAGGTGAAAGGCAAGACCGGTTCCCTGACCGCGCTGCCGATTATCGAAACTCAGGCCGGTGACGTTTCGGCTTTCGTGCCGACCAACGTAATTTCCATTACCGATGGCCAGATCTTCCTGGAAACCGATTTGTTCAACGCCGGTATTCGTCCTGCGATCAACGCCGGCCTGTCCGTTTCACGTGTGGGCGGTGCGGCGCAGACCAAAATCATCAAGAAGCTGGGCGGTGGTGTGCGTCTTGACCTTGCCCAGTACCGTGAGCTGGCCGCCTTCGCCCAGTTCGCATCTGACCTGGATGAGTCCACGCGCAAGCAGATCGAACGTGGCCAGCGTGTGACCGAATTGATGAAGCAGGCCCAGTACGCAACCATGACTATTGCTGAGCAGGCGTTCTCTTTGCTGGCCGCCGGCATCGGTGTGCTGGATGATATCGAGGTGAAGAAGATCGTGGACTTCGAAGCGGCTTTGCAGGCGTATATGAAGTCCAATGAGGCGGAGCTGCTGGCGAAAATCAATGAGACGGGTGATTTAAACGATGAAATCGAATCAGCCATGAAGGCGGCAATCGAAAAGTTCAAATCCACCAGCACCTGGTAGGCCGGAGACAGCAGCATGGCAAGTGGAAAAGAGATTCGTACGCAGATCAAGAGTATCAAGAATACCCAGAAGATCACGCGGGCGATGGAAATGGTGGCGGCGAGTAAAATGCGCAAGGCTCAGGATCGCATGTCAGCATCGCGTCCCTATGCAGACAAGATGCACAACGTGATTCATCATCTTGCTTACGCACATCCTGAATACCGGCATGATTATCTGCTGGCGCGTGAGAATCCCAAACGTGTGGGTTATATCATCATTTCTTCTGATCGTGGTCTGTGTGGTGGTCTTAATAACAACATGTTCAGAGACGCGCTGGCGAATATACGCGGCTGGCGCGAAAAGGATGTCGAGGTTGATCTCTGCACTATCGGCCAGAAGGCCTCGCAGTTTTTCAGGCGCTTTGCCGAGATCAAGGCGCAGGTCGTACAGCTGGGTGATTGCCCCTGTATCAGCCATCTGATTGGTCCGGTCAAAGTGATGCTGGACGCCTATGATGCGGGCGAAATTGATCGCCTGTTTCTGGTTTATAACCGTTTCGTCAATACCATGACTCAGGAGCCGATAATTGAACAGCTGCTGCCGGTGGCAGCGGACGGCAAGGAGAAAGAGCTGGCTTATCACTGGGATTATATTTATGAGCCGGATGCCAAAGAGGTCATCGACGGTCTGCTGGTGCGCTATATCGAGTCACTGGTGTACCAGGGCGTGGTGGAAAACATCGCCTGTGAAATGGCTGCGCGTATGGTTGCCATGAAGAGCGCTTCCGATAATGCCGGCGATATAATCGGTGATCTGGAACTGGCATACAACAAGGCGCGCCAGGCTGCGATTACCCAGGAACTATCGGAAATCGTCGCCGGCGCAGCAGCGGTATAGATTTAATAGTGACGAGGGACGAGGGGCGAGGAACCAGGAAAAGCGGTGACTCGACACTTGTCACTCGTGACTCGTAACTAAAAATTGAAGGGTGAACTGATATGAGTTCTGGAAAAATTGTACAAATCATTGGTGCGGTGCTGGACGTGGAGTTTCCTCGCGACAGTATGCCGAAAATCTATGACGCCCTGATGGTGGATGAGGTTGGCCTGACCATGGAAGTGCAGCAGCAGCTGGGTGACGGTGTGGTGCGCACCATTGCCATGGGGTCTACCGATGGTATCAAACGTGAAATGGGCGTGAGCAATACCGGCGCGCCGATTTCTGTTCCGGTGGGGGTCAAGACCCTGGGTCGGATTATGGATGTGCTGGGCAAACCCATCGATGAGCTGGGCGAGATCGGTGAAGAGAAGCGCATGGCGATTCATCGCAAGGCGCCGGCCTACGAAGATCTTGCGCCTGCAACCGAGTTGCTGGAAACCGGGATCAAGGTGATCGATCTGGTCTGTCCGTTCGCCAAGGGCGGCAAGGTCGGCCTGTTCGGCGGCGCCGGCGTGGGCAAGACCGTGAACATGATGGAGCTGATTCGCAACATCGCCATCGAGCACAGCGGTTACTCGGTCTTTGCCGGTGTCGGCGAGCGTACCCGTGAAGGTAACGATTTTTACCACGAAATGAAGGAATCCAATGTCCTTGATAAAGTTTCGCTGGTTTATGGTCAGATGAATGAACCACCCGGGAACCGCTTACGCGTTGCCCTGACCGGCCTGACAATGGCTGAGGCTTTCCGTGACGAAGGTCGCGACGTACTGCTGTTTATCGACAATATCTACCGTTATACCCTGGCCGGCACTGAAGTTTCCGCACTGCTCGGTCGTATGCCGTCTGCGGTGGGCTATCAGCCGACCCTGGCTTCGGAAATGGGCGACCTGCAGGAACGCATTACCTCGACCAAGACCGGTTCGATTACCTCGATCCAGGCGGTTTATGTTCCGGCCGATGATTTGACCGATCCGTCCCCGGCGACCACGTTCGCGCATCTGGATGCGACCGTGGTGCTGTCGCGGCAGATTGCCGAGCTGGGTATTTACCCGGCCGTGGATCCGCTGGACTCCACCTCCCGTCAGCTGGATCCGCTGGTTATCGGCGAAGAGCACTACAATGTTGCCCGTGCGGTACAGGGCACCCTGCAGCGTTACAAGGAACTGAAGGATATTATTGCGATCCTGGGTATGGACGAGCTGTCGGAAGAAGACAAGCTGATCGTATCTCGCGCACGTAAAGTTCAGCGCTTCCTGTCCCAGCCTTTCTTCGTTGCAGAAGTCTTCACCGGTTCTGCCGGCAAATACGTGTCGCTGAAAGACACCATCGCCGGCTTCAAGGGCATCGTCAACGGTGACTATGACGAGCTGCCGGAGCAGGCGTTTTATATGGTCGGCAGCATCGACGAAGCTGTCGAGAAAGCCAGGTCTCTGTAATCTGAAGCCGAATCTGAAATTGGGAGAACGATCATGGCAATGACCATGCATGTTGATATCGTCAGTGCCGAATCCGAGATTTTCTCGGGCACGGCGGAAATGGTGCTGGCGCCGGCGCTAATGGGCGAAGTCGGCATCATGCCGCGGCATACCCAGATGCTGACGCCGCTGAAACCCGGTGAAGTTCGCGTTACCCGCGAAGGCGGCGAGCAGGAATACTACTATGTTTCCGGCGGCATCATGGAAGTTCAGCCGCATGTGGTGACGGTGCTGTCTGATACGGCTGTGCGGGCCGCCGATCTGGATGAGGCTGCGGCGCTGGAGGCCAAGAAACATGCCGAGCAGGCGCTCAAGGAACATAAGGGAGAGATGGATTTCGCCACGGCCGAAGCCGAGCTGGCGCAGGCGGTGGCGCAGTTGCGTATGATCAAGAAGGTGCGTAAGAACCTGGGCGCCTGAAGGCGAGAAATGTAGCGGTGTTAGATATACCCAGGGGCAGTTGTTATACTGCCCCTTTATTTTTGGGTCTGCCGAAATAAATATCAGAAAAAAACAAGAGAAAGTCATGTCTGAAACCTTATCTGAGCAAGTGGTAGAGAAAAACAAGGTCGTTACGTTTACCTATATGATCATGGATGAAAGCGGCAGCGTGCAGGAGCAGTCGGATATTCCCATGAGCTATCTGCATGGGGCTGACGAGAGGATGTTTCCGGCGGTGATGGCGGCGATGGAAGGACACCGGGTCGGGGACCAGGTGGAAATCGTGTTATCACCGAAAGAGGGGTTTGGTGAATATGATCCCAGCCTCACCTATCGAGATAAAATCGAAAATGTGCCGCCGGAGTATCGCCAGATTGGCGTCGAGGCCGAGTTTGGAAACGATGCCGGCGAGACGGTAAGCATGACCGTGGTCAAGGTTGAAAATGGTGAAGTCATGCTGGATGGCAACCATCCCTTTGCCGGCAAGACCATGACTTTCAAGGTGAACATTTCTGCGATTCGTGATGCGGCCGAAGAAGAAGCCAGAACCGGCAAACTGGTCACAGATGGCGCTGATGTTGGCACTACGCATTAAGTGCTAGATACCGGGCGGCGTCAGTGATGGATAATTAAATTCGTAAAAGACGAGTTTAGAATATATTACTAAGCATATGTCAGCAGCAAAACTCAATATAATTATTCTGGCGGCTGGCCAGGGTTCAAGGATGAAGTCTCAACTTCCTAAAGTCCTGCATCCGCTTGCCGGTCAACCGCTGCTCAATCATGTTATCAACACCGCGCGCAGCCTGAATCCCGAACGTATTATTGTCGTCTACGGGCATGGCGGGGAGCAGGTTCCCGATGCAATTACGGGCGATGATCTTGTCTGGGTGAAGCAGACCGAGCAACTGGGCACGGGCCATGCGGTGGCCCAGGCGATGCCGGAAGTGGATGCGGCGGCAACGGTGCTGGTGCTATACGGGGATGTGCCCCTGACCCGTCAGGAGACACTGATGGAGCTGGTGGGCTATAGCGCCGACGATTTTGGCCTGTTGACTGTGCATCTCGATGATCCCGGCGGTTATGGCCGCATCGTGCGCAATAAAAAGGCGCAAGTGACACACATCGTTGAGCACAAGGATGCTACGGTAGAAGAACATCGTATTACCGAAGTGAATACCGGTATTCTGGCGACCAACGCCGGCCGCCTGCGCGGCTGGCTGGAAAAACTGAATAACGATAATGCCCAGAGCGAATATTATCTTACCGATGTGATCGCCATGGCGGTGGCAGACGGAGTGAAGATCAAAACCTGTCACCCGGATTCGGAGATGGAAGTGCTGGGTGTTAACAGCCGTGCGCAGCTGGCCATGCTGGAGCGCCAGTATCAGCGTCAGCAGGCCGAAGCACTGATGGCGCAGGGCGTTACGGTAATCGATCCAGCGCGGCTGGATATTCGCGGCGAAGTAAATATCGCCTCGGATGTGATACTCGATGTGAATGTGGTTCTGGTGGGCAGGGTAAGCATTGCCGAGGGTGCCTACATCGGTCCCGGTTGCGTGATCAAGGATTCCCGTATTGCCGAGGGCGTGCAGATGCAGCCCATGTGCGTCATCGAGCAGGCCCGCATCGGCGCGGATGCCCGTATCGGTCCTTTTGCCCGCCTGCGTCCGGGGGCAGACCTGTCGGCCAACACGCATGTCGGCAATTTTGTTGAAATCAAGAACAGCAAGGTCGGCGAAGCCTCGAAGATCAATCACCTGAGTTATATCGGCGACAGTGATGTGGGTGCGCGAGTCAATATCGGCGCCGGCGTGATCACCTGCAACTATGACGGTGCCTACAAGCACCGCACGACTATTGGTAATGATGTGTTTGTAGGCTCAGACTGTCAGCTGGTGGCGCCGGTTGAAGTGGGTGATGGCGCAACCCTGGGCGCCGGGACAACCCTGACCCGAAATGCGCCGGCGGGAGATCTGACCCTGAGTCGGTCAAAACAGAAAACCGTGCAGGGCTGGAAGAGGCCTGTTAAAAAAAGTAGCTAGTAGCTGGTAGCTGGGTACAGAAACTAAATAACTGTTCCTAATACCAGATCACTGTGTATATTCCACGTTCGTGGTGAGCCCTTCGGCTTCGCTCAGGAGAGCCTTGTCGAACCATGAACGTGAATCTGAAATATCTATGTTTCAGGCTGTTTGTCCTTCGACAAGCTCAGGACGAACGGTGATTTAACCCAGTTACACGCTTAAAGTGGACTGGTATTTGGAACGCCTATTTAGATACAAAATAATTAATATAAGGACAGAATGCAAAATATGAAACAGCATTTTATATTTCAGGTTTTTTCTAGCTACTCGTCCCTAGCTACTAGAGACTAAAACCCATGTGCGGAATCGTTGGCGCAGTTGCAAGGGAAAATGTGGTCGATGTTCTGGTCGATGGTCTGAAGCGACTGGAATATCGCGGCTATGATTCGGCCGGGGTGGCGTTGCTGGACGGCGACAGCTGTATACAGCGGGTACGCACACCAGGCAAAATAAAACAACTGGAGGCGGCGCTGGAGAAAACGCCGGCCAACGGCCATGTTGGCATTGCGCATACCCGCTGGGCGACCCACGGTATACCCAACCAGAGTAACGCCCATCCGCATGTCTGTCGCAAAAGCGTTGCCGTGGTGCATAACGGCATCATCGAAAATTTCGAAGATCTCAAACAGTTGCAGCAGGCCGAGGACTATATCTTTACCTCGGATACCGACACCGAGGTTATCGTGCATCAGCTGCATAAGTACATGAGCGAAGAAAACGATCTGTACAAGGCGGTCTGCGCGACGGTGAAGGATCTGGAAGGCGCGTATGCGCTTGGCGTCATCAGCACGGACGAGCCGGGGACATTGATCACCGCCCGTCGTGGCAGCCCGCTGGTAATCGGCCTTGGCGAGGATGCCAACTACATCGCGTCCGATGTGGCGGCGCTCATAAGTGAAACGCAGAATTTTATTTACCTTGAAGAAGGCGATGTAGCCGTGATCCGTTCATCCGGTGTCGAGATTTTTGATCTCGAAGGCAATCCGGTAGAGCGCAGGATTCAGCAAAGCTCACTGAGCGCCGATGCCGTCGAGCGCGGTGAATACGCCCACTACATGCTCAAGGAGATTTACGAACAGCCGCATGCGATTGCCGAGACCCTGGAGGGGCGACTGGGCGAAGGCAAGGTGCTGGAAAGCGCCTTTGGTCCGGCCGCCACGGCCATTTTCGATAAAATAAAACAGGTACAGATCATCGCCTGCGGTACCTCCTACCATGCCGGCCTGATTGCCCGTTACGGTTTTGAGGCGCTGGCCGGCATTCCCTGCAACGTGGAAGTAGCCAGTGAGTTCCGTTATCGCCACGCGGCGGTGTTGCCCGATACCCTGTTCGTGACCATTTCCCAGTCCGGCGAAACAGCCGATACGCTGGCTGCCCTGCGTGCCTCCAAAGAGATGGGTTTTGCACACAGCTTGAGCATCTGCAACGTGCCTGAGAGTTCGCTGGTGCGCGAGTCGGATCTGGTGCTGATGACCCGCGCCGGTCCGGAAATCGGCGTCGCTTCCACCAAGGCGTTTACCACCCAGCTGGTCGCCCTGCTGCTGTTAATCATCGTCCTGGGTCGTCGTCACCGGCTCGATGAAGCACTGGAGGTGCGGCTGGTGGAACAGTTACGCCAGTTGCCGCTGATGGTGGAGCAGGTGTTGCAGCTTGACGATGAGATCAGCAGGCTGGCCGTGCGTTTTGGCGACAAGCACAACGCGCTGTTTCTCGGCCGCGGTGAACAGTATCCGGTAGCGCTGGAAGGCGCGCTCAAGCTAAAGGAAATTTCCTATATTCATGCTGAAGGCTATCCGGCCGGTGAACTCAAACACGGCCCACTGGCGCTGGTGGATGCGCAGATGCCCATCGTGGTGGTCGCGCCCAATGACGAGTTGCTCGACAAGCTGAAAGGTAATCTGCAGGAAGTTCGCGCCCGCGGCGGCGAGCTGTTTGTTTTCGCTGACGTAGAATCCGGCATGGAAGAAGCCGATGGCGTTACCGTGCTCAACGTCGCGCCAACCGATAAAGCTATTTCCCCCATCGTCTTCACCATCCCCCTGCAACTGCTCGCCTACCATGTGGCCCTGATCAAGGGCACCGATGTCGATCAGCCTCGCAACCTGGCGAAGTCGGTGACGGTGGAATAAAGCAGTAGCTATCTCGTGCCGCATGTATTCAAAAAATTTCTAATGACGCCGTGTATCATCTGATAGACGCAAATGTTCCGTGTGTCTCATGTCTTGTTGTGTGGGATACAAACTGATTAGTATGGGATTTTTTGTGAAGAAAATACGGCTGTTATTATATAACTATATGCGCAACAACCATTACTAATCAATAACTTAGATCGAAAAACTGTTTTCCTCTGTTGCTGAGGCGAATGACGTATTGACGTGCTACGATGATTTTTTGATTGGAGTGCTCAATCTGGCGTTGATGTTTTCCAGAGGGGACATTGTTAATCGTCCTATCTGCTTGCATCTCAAGAATGGTAATGGCCGCATCGGTCGTTTATTGATGGCGCGCTCCCCACAGGGTGCAACTGGTTGACGTTCCCCTCGATCGCCCCATTTTTACCGCTGCCACACTGCACGACAAGCGGAGGCGCCCAGGCTCATGCTACATAAACTGATTAAAAGTCTGCCTGATGAAGGCATGCTGGAAACGGTGCGCGAGAATGATGTGGGCCTGCCCAATATGACGGCCTTCATCAGTTTGGCACGCTCATATCATGGGCTGTCCGAGACAGGCTGGTTGATGCTCAGCTGAGGCTGGATTGCAAAATCCAGCAAAATGCAGTGGAACCCTTGCGCGGTTGCATTTCGAGTTATCCGGTTACTGCAATATATTGTATATCATATTGATTATAAAGATATTTTTTCATTGGCATAGTTGGTGCTTAGGTTATCGTGCGACCGAGGTCGCAGGGAACCCAGGCCGCAGTTTGTGAGGCTGCGGTGCGAAGAGGTCAGAGCACGCCATCGGACGACCACGCGAGGCGCTTGTGGCTAGCGTGTTCGTAGCGCGCATATGCCGCGGTGACCTGAGGGGTGCATGATGTGGTTTTTCGGTAAGAAGACTAAGCCGCGATCAACGGTGACGAGCTGTGCCGGGCGAATTGTGGACGTGTGTGAACTTGGGCTGATTCAGGTGCAGGTGGCTATCGACTGTCGCGGGGCTGTTTGTCCACGTCCGCAGCTTCTTACCATGAAGGCGCTCGATCAGATGCTGGACGGTGAAGTAGTGGAGCTGCTGGTTGACAATCCGAGCTCCGCTGAGGCGATACCAGCTATGACTCTGACTCTGGGGAGTTCTCACCTGATTACGGTTAAGGAAGAGGACTACTGGAGTATTTATTTGCGTAAAGGTATCGAAGACACGGGTGACTGAATATAACCACCGGTGTCAGTTTGTCGGTTGCAGGTTACAGCAGTGGGAGACTGTATATGTCCAGTGAACTGGAGGGGATAGTGGTTAATAATGTGGCCGAGAGTGAGCTCGCCTGGTTTGAGAAAAAAGGAAATCTTTATGCATTAGTAATCCTGGCGTTGATTACGATTGGTTCATCTGTGGCGCTTGCTGTGGATATTCGTTGGCTCTATCTGCTTGTCTACCTTTGGTTCGGTGTTGCCTATGGTGTTTTCTTGCAGTACGGGCGTTTCTGTATGGCATCGGCGGTGCGTGATCTGTTTGCTGTCGGGGTGCCGCGTATGGCTGTGGGCGTATTGATTGCGGTTGCCTTGTTTTCGCTGACCGCAGCTACGGTTAAAGTCATGGGGGTGAGCACCTATTACCCCCATCCTATCGGTTGGCACGGTTTAATCGGTGGCGCGGTGTTTGGTTTTGGCATCGTTTTCGCCGGCGGTTGTGCTTCCGGTTCTTTATACAAGAGTGGTGAAGGCAATATCGGCTCTATGCTGGTGCTCCTGTCAATTTCTTTTTCCCAGGCTTTTTACGTTACCCAGGGCGGATGGCTTAACAGCCTGGTTCCGGCTAGCTGGACCGCATCGGCGCTGGATAAACAGATGCCGGCGGAATTAACGGTAACGGATGGCTGGTTCGATCAGTTTATGGCTGGCTATATCTGGGATTTAAAAAGCACCACCCTGGCCAAAGTACTTGGTTTCGATGGTGTCGCCAGTGGCGCTTTTATTGCTGATGCGTTGTTTTGTGCGATTTTGCCGGCGTTGCTGGTGCTGATATTGCTGTATGCATTTTATTACCGTAGCGGGTATTTACGTCGCATGAAAGTTGACAAGCCGACGCTTTCTGAGCATCTGCGCGGTATCTGGTCGATGCTTACCTCATCGCGTAATACAGCAATCGCAGGTCTGGGCCTGGGGATCTTTGCCGGCTTACATATGTGGGTTATTGGTGAATTGCGTAATCACTATGAGATTTTTAATTTTGGCGAGCTACTGGCTGACATGGGATATACAACGGGTCTATCCATCCAGGATACCGTGTTTGATCCAGGCTACTGGTATATCACTACGCAGGAAGCTCAGTGGGGTGGCTGGCTGATGCATAAGCTGGGTGCGCAAAACATGGATAATATTTTCTTTGGCCTGGAAAACGGCCTGCCCAATCCATTGATTAATGCGCCTGGCTGGATGTCGATCGGTATTATTTTCGGCGCCGCCAGCATCGCTCTGGTGCGGCGAGAGTTCAAATGGAAAGTCCCGAGTCTGGAGACCGCCATCTTTGCCCTGCTCGGCGGTGCTCTCATGGGTCTGGGTGCGCGCATTGGTCTGGGTTGCAATATCGGCGCATTTTTCGCTGCTGTTACCAATGGTGACCCTTCGGGTTGGGTGTTCCTGGCGGGCATGGCGGGAGGTGGTTACCTTGGGGTAAAGGTATTTAGCAGGTGGCTGGACTGGTGTGCATCGCGCGAAGATTTTGCTGTCTGAGCTGTATTTAGCCGGCTTGGGATCAACGTTAATTCAGGAAAAAGGAGTGAAGGTGAGAATATGGCAGTTAAGTTTAATAAAGTTGCGGATGGAGACTACATGCTGGATGTGACGGGGTATGTTTGCCCGCACCCACAGATGTATACGAAAAAAGTACTGATCAAACTCGATCAAGGCGATGTGCTCACCCTGGTGTTTGATAATCCTTCTTCGGGCGAGTCGATTGTCGCGATGTGCGAAGCGGCGGGTGATGATGTGTTCGAGCGTAGTAACAGTGGTGGGGTTTTCCAATGGAAAATTCGCAAAGGATGAAAGTGATTAATAAGCTGATGGTTGCTACAGACAGGGCAGTTGTTATGTCATCTTGCACCGGGGGCAGGGGGGCATTATGCGGCTGGGGCTGGTGATTACCGATAACATGTATGCTGCAGCTGCCCGCAGTCTGCTGGAAGCTGCGCAGTTGCGTAACTGGGAGTGTCGCTGCTTTTTGACCGATCGCGGCGTGCTGCTGCTGACGGAACCGAAGTTTATGCAATCACCCGGTGTTGTCGCCGGCATTGTGGCGGTATGTGAATTAAGCATCGAGCGTTATGAAGATTACGGCCTGCATGTGAAGCAGATTGATGCGCAGGTGATCGTCGGCGGCCAGTATCAAAATGCAGAGCTGGTAAAAAACAGTGATCGGGTTGTAGTTATATAGGGGGGAAAGGTGGGCGACAAAAATAACAAGACGGTGCTGCTCATTGCTCAAGACGACAAACCTGAAGCGTTACGCATGGCTAGCGGCCTGACCTTACTTGACGACAAGGTGGTTGTCGATGTGCTTGGACGTCTGGATGATGATGAGGAAACCGCCTTGCAACTCGAGGCGCTGGAGTTTGCAGAAGTGCCAATTAGTCGTATCGAGTTATCCGCGCCGGGAGATATTGATCGCCTTGCCGGGGATATCCTGTCGGCCGACGTGGTGTACATCGTATGAGTGCGCACAAGAGGCTATTGCTGATTTATACCGCTCAGGAACCAGGCCCGCAATCGCTGGCCAGGTACCGGGATCAGCTGGTTCAGGCATTACGTGCGCGCGGTGCGGAGGTCGAGGAACTGGAGCTGGAAAAGGACCCGACCGCCCTGCTTGATCGGCTGGAGGCGGGGGCAGTGCCGGTAGTGCTTAAAGGGCGGCGCTAACCCCTGTCATCTGAATTGCAAAATTCACGGGCGCCTGTCCAGGACGGTAGTCTGCAACAACGCTTCCCTTCATTGATCGTGCTAAGGCTATGTTTTTAAAGTGATTGCCAAAGTGGCATGAAGCCTGCTTTGGTCTTGTTAGCCAACCCACTCCAGACCGAGTGGCTCGAGCTTAGTTACAGTCCAGGCTATGACTATGACGCGCATATTATAAAAAAAAATAGCAACTCGGCTTTAGTGGTGTGGAATCGAACAATAACTCGCGGGGGAGATCCGAATGAACAGAAGCACCAGATTATATAATTACCGGCAGCCCACCAGGTTCTTCAGCGCCTTGCTGTTGACAGTGGCTACCCTGTTGGTTAGCGGTTGCGGTGGTGGTGAGGACACTACTACCGGTTACGCCACCATTCCAGGCGGTGACCCGGTTGCGATTAAGGTCAATAGCGCTGCCGAAATTACTCAGGTATCGGACGCTGACTATAACAACAATGTTAACGGCCTGATTACAGGCGCTACATTACAGCGCTGGATTGATGACTGGACAAATAACCGGCCGGCCGGCATTACAGGACGCCTGATTATCCTGCAGATAAACAATGGCTCGACTGCCGGCAAGGAGTACATTACACCGAAGCCGAGTCAGGGTGTGCTCACATACAGAATCATATCCGATACCAGCGCCGACAGCCGGCTGGTTATGAGTCGCTCCAATGGTGTGACCACTACTCGCGCCATGGTGCTTGATGGCGCGAGCATGGATAAGTTTCTATATGCTTATGGCATCAATCCGAGGCAGGATATGATCGTTTTTGTCATGGGCACGGGAGGCAATTTTGCCAACATGCAGATGGGACGGGGCTGGTATCTGTTCCGTTACTGGGGAGTGGAGGCCAAGCACCTGGCGTTACTGAATGGCGGCGCCTCCAGTACGGCGGTTATGAACCAGAGCTATCTGGGCGCCACGGTGACCTGTGATGAGAGTGTGGATACTACCTGTCTGCCAAACTCCGGCTGGGTCTCGGTGAAAAACCTGGTAGAAGATAATACCATTTTGCAGGCCACGCTGGAGGATGTAATGAATGTCGTCGAAGGGCGGGCTGCCGCATTTATCTGGGATGCCCGTTCAGCGAACGAATATGCCGCTACCCCGGGTGCAGTAGGTGGAACATATCTCGGTATCGATTTCCGCAACGGTGGAGCCAAGCAGGGTCATCCAGCCGGTGCGTTTAATTTATCGTATAACTATCTTTTGATTTCCTCCGACAGCTCGTACCGCTACAAGGACAAGGCCACGTTACAGGCCTATCTGGATGGTCAGACGGTGGACGGCGCTGAGTTCCTTCGCTATGACGCAGGTTCGCTGGTTCCGCTGGGTACAGGCAATGCCTACCAGTCCGGTCAGACTATCATTACCTACTGTGAAACAACTTATCGGGCGATGATTACCGGTATTGCTTCGGCCGTTGTCCTGGGTTTGCCGGTTCGTTTTTACGACGGCGCTACGGTGGAATGGAATACCCTCGCCAATGTCCAGGACAAGAATAGCCAGTTTATTCTGCCTGCCGATTCACCCTGGCGTACGGATACCCAGGCGCGCAGCCTGTTTGCCTACAACACCCTGGCTGACATTGCACCGCGTCAGATTGATGATCCCTATGCCTTGCATGCTAATGCGATTATTCTCGCCGATAAGGCATACAAGCGAGGCGAAACCACGACCGGAGGTGGCGGTGGTGGCGGTGTGCCGCTTCCTCCAAATCCCTGTGGTGGCTGAATTCCTCTTGAGCAGGGCTATACCCGGCCATTCTGGCCGGGTTTTTTTTGATGGTGGGCGGGCTATCGAATAGGATGGTAGTGTACAGGAGTCTGGATAGTGCGCGTACTCTCGAGCATTTTCCGGTTGATACGCTTTTTGCAGTAAGAGGTCGAGGATTTGAACGTCCGTTACGTTGCAGCACTGGTTCTACTTGCTGGGCTGGTGGCGCTGGCCGCAACATTACGTGGTACTCACTCGCTGAGCCGCACTGATCAGGTTGCGGCGTTTATCGAAAAGCACTGGCATCGACCTATACCTGCGCAGGGGCAGGCTCCGTCCAGCTACTCCGATCTAGAAAAATCACTCGATGCAGCCGCCTGCGGACAATGCCATCCCGCTCAATATCAGGACTGGGGCGATAGCCTGCACAGTCATACCATGGGCGCGGGATTATTGTGGCAGTTACAGGTGTTGCCAGCCAAACAGGTCTTAAGCTGTCTCGATTGTCATGCCCCTCTGGCGGAGCAAAAGACCTTATGGGCGCGTGAACTGGGATGGCCCGGCATAGCCCAGGATCGCCCGCCGCCTTATGTACCACAGGATCTGCATCGCCAGGGGCTGACATGTGTGGCCTGTCATGTCCGCGGACATCGGCGCTTTGGCCCGCCTCCGCGCGCCGGTAGTCCGCCGGCCGACACGCCCGGGCTACCACACGCTGGTTATTCAGCTCAGGCGGCATTTACAGATAGTCGCTTTTGCAGGGGTTGTCATCAGTTTCCCAAAGATGGTCCGGCGCTTAACGGCAAGCTGCTGGAAAATACCTATGCGGAATGGCGTGCCAGCCCGTATGCCGCACAGGGGAAATCCTGTCAGTCCTGCCATATGCCTCAGCGGCGTCACCAGTGGCGCGGTATCCACGATCCCGAGATGGTGCGCCAGGCGCTTACCACTACGCTTGAAGTGATGCCTACTGATGACGGTCGACTGCAGGTGCTGGCGCGCTTGCGCAACAGCGGCGCCGGTCACTATTTTCCAACTTATCTGGTCGCACGGATCGATGTGTCTCTGGTTTTACTGGATCCCCTGGGGCAAATACAGGCGCAACTGGCCGAGGCCGTTATTTCACGCGATGTGGATATCTGGTTGACCGAGGAGCGCAATGATAACCGTCTCCCCCCCGGTGGCGTCCTGTTGCTGGAAGAGCAGATGGATCAGCCTTTGGGCGCCGGCTGGCAAGTTGAGCTGCGAGTCGATGTCGCCCCGCGGGAGCATTACGAACGCATGTTCGCGTCTGTTTTACATAATCAAGGTGCTGATTTGCCGGCACCGACACGCCGCATACTGGAAACCGCCCTGAGCGAGGCTCGCGCCAGCCGCTTTACCGCGCTGCAAGTGAGGCGCGAGATCCTTCCTCCCGCAATTGCAAATTAAGATATCTGTCGGGTAGATCACCGATATGCAATCCCACATCAGCCTAGAAACATAGAAATACATAATGTTTTCAATAAGATGCATAAATGGCGCACTATCTGCATAGCTATTTGACGACAGAGGAGATTGATCGTATGCGAAGCGTGGTATGCCTGACCTTGATTGTTTGTGCGGTCACCTCAGCACCACTGTTTGCGGGTGAGGATGCTGGAACTGTGCGTGATAGGGCCACAGATCCAGGGCAGTTCGAGCTGCGCCAGATACCGCTGCGGTCAGCACGCCTGAAGTTTCGTTCGGGGCCGGTGTGTATGTGCAGCGGGGGCTTAAGTGAAGCGCAAATCAGTGCGGCTGAGCGCGTTCGCAAGCAGGCGGAGGCGGCACGAAAAAAATCATTAGCGAGCAATAACTAACTAATAAGACTGGAGGAGAGGACTAATGTTGAGAACGTTGTGGAATACCCTGCTAAGGCGGGTGCGACTGGTGGTGGTTCTTGGCGCGGTCAGCGCGCTCGGAGGGGCTGTTTCATTGTATATCGTGGAAAGGGGGCACGATGGCCTGTATCTAACCGCCGAATCGGTTCAGGCATCGGCAAATGAACCGGCATGGGGTAATTCGCTGCTTGCGAATATCGATCGGTTTGTAATTGCGGTTTCGCCGATACGTATAGCCAATGCCTGTGGTCTGGGGGCGTCGTCCTGCTTTCGCTGCCATAACGGTAAACGCGCTGCATCACCGAGCGCTAATCCGGAGAAAAATCCCTGGCACGGGCAACATGAAAGCGTCAACTACTCCTGCGCCGGCTGCCACAAGGGTAATCCACGCCTTATGAAAAAAAAGATGGCGCACTCAAAACTGGCTACCGATCCACGTCAACAGCCTGCCAAAAGCTGTTTTAACTGCCACACATCAGACGATGCACAAAAACTTGTTGATCGTTATCTGCAACTTCCCAGAAAAGGGAAGTAACAGATGAAGTCTATCAAAATAAGGGGGAGTAACTGATGAAGCCTATCAAACGTGTCACCCATGCCCTGGGTTGCCGGCATATATTGCCTTTGCTCGCGGGCGCATTAAGCGCCACTGCGGCGCAAGCCGGCCCTACGCTTACCTATGGCGAAGAGGGTTTCGTAACCATCGACTATTCGGTACAGATGTGGTCCCAGAGCCGTGGTTATACCTCGAGCACGGATTCGGGAAGTACTAATGATTTCTATTTGCGCCGTAATCGCATCACGCTGGCGGGCCAGTACAGCGACTATGTTGGCTTTTATGCCCAGTTAGAGGCGACCAGTGATAGTCATGAGGGACAGGATAATCGCGGCATCTATTATCGTGACGCCTATATTACGCTGGACTGGAGTGACGCTATCAGGTTCATCGTTGGGCGGTTTAAAAACACCTTTTCGCGGGAGAACCTGGAAGCATGCCTGGAACCGCTGACACTGGATCGTGCCGAAGTTCTGGCCTACACACCTTTTGGTGGAACACGCGATACCGGTGTCGCAATGTGGGGCAATTTATTTGACGCACAAGTTCAGTACCGGTTCATGATAGCTGATGGCCGTGAGGGCGATGAGGTCGTGAAGGATTCGCCGCGCCTGACCGCGCGCGTCCACTGGTCATTGCTCGACCCCGAGTATGATTATGGATACCGGGGTACTTATCTCGGTACGCGTAAAATATTGACGCTAGGTGTGGCCTACGATCGCCAGAATGATGTCGCCTATGCAGACTGGACCAATCGTCGTGACTCCCAGGACTATAAAGCCTGGACAGCGGATGTGTTTTTCGAATACCCGACTTCTGCCGGTACGGTTACCGCATCAGCATCATACCTGGATTATAGTGTTGGCAATGCCATCAACGGGGACCCGGATCCTACCCTGCCGGTTACCAGCGAGCTGGAAGGTGGATACGCCAAACTGGGCTACCTAATGCCTGATAAGGTGGGTATCGGCCGCCTGCAATTGTACGCCCGCTACGAGAATCTGGACTATGGAATCTCGAACGGTTATTACGATAATACATGGAACGGAGTGGGCGCTAACTATTATATCAATGGACAGCAGCTCAAAGTGACCTTTGAGTATGCTAAGATTAAATATGATCGCCAGCATCCAACCGTTGCGGCGCTGCGTGATTACGATCAGGCCACTTTGGCTCTACAATTAATCTTCTGATTGGTAACGGGGTATTCCAGGGAAGGGTTGAACGGGGAGCGGCCGGCCGCAAGGCAAATGATTTACCGCTCAAACCCTGGAGGGGGGTACCATTTCGGCGCTCGTCCAAAATAATAATACTACGGTGTTGAGTACTTCGCGCTTTGAACGCGTACTCGGCTGGGTGTTGGCAGCCACTGCTCTGGTGGTGGCTGTCGTGCTACTTATCTATGTCGGTTACGTTGGTGGAGGTTTGCAAATGCCAACGGCGCTGGCGGTGGTCGTGGTTATGCTGCTGTTGGCCGGCATGGCCTGGCTGCTGCACCGCATGCTGCGTTATCGTAGCGTGTTGCAGACGCTGCACGCGGGTATTTTGCGTGCTCAGGAAGGCACGCTGGAACCCCTTGAGGCAGTACCTCTGCCCGATACCCATATGCGCCGTCTCGTCGGTGACTACAACTTGATGATGGCCTACCTGCGACGCATCTTTGCAACCGTGGAGGAGTGCCAGAATCGCGTCCTTGCCGAACGCAATAAAATCAACGCGATGCTCCAAAGCCTGCCCTGTGCGCTGCTGAGTGTTGATAATGACTTGCAGGTTAGTGCGGTGAATGCGCTGGCTGAATCGATGTTTCGTATGTCTGAGAAAACATTGATTGGGCGTAGCCTGTTCGATTTGCTCAAACTTGGCGATCTTGATCGCGCCTTGCTGCGTGACGCCTTCCTCTATAAACACCGAATTTGCAATCAGGAGATTGAGACCCGTTTGGGCGACAGTCTGGTTCATATCTCGTTGAATCTCTCTTTCATTATCGAAAACGATGAGAATATGGACGCGGTGATCACCTTACAGAACATCAGCGACTATAAACGTATGCAGGAAAACGTTTACAGCCAGGAGAAACTGGTTGCTATGGGTGAACTGGCGGCTGGCGTCGCACATGAGCTGAATACGCCATTGGGAAATATTCTCGGTTACGCGCAACTGATGCGCGATGCGATGAGTGAGGATCAAAAACTGCAACAATGGGTTCGAACTATCTGTGATGAAGCCCGTCGTTGTTCGCGAATCATAGATGATTTATTACATTATGCGCGTCGCGAAGAGTGTACCGAAGAAACCTGTGACATTAACGATGTGGTTACGGAGGTTACTAAAACCTACGTAAATTGTCGTATAAAACGCTATAACATCAGTGTCGAACTGGATCTGGTATCGCTGCCGTTAGCGGTGGAAGGCAGTTGTGGACAACTGGATATCGTGTTGGTTAACCTGCTGTCAAATTCTATTCAGGCGCTGGCTGGACGACCTGAGCCAAGGATCAAACTATGCACCCGACTGGCCGAACGTGATGTCGTCACCCTGACTGTCGAAGACAATGGGGCGGGTGTTCCACGCGAAGTGCGCGGGCGAATTTTTGAACCATTTTTCACCACAAAAGATGTCGGCAGTGGCACCGGTTTAGGGCTTGCCATCTGCCATGCCGTGCTTAAACGTCGTGGCGCGTCGATACGTTACGATGATAATTACAGCGGCGGTACGCGATTTATTATCGAATTTCCCTATGTGCGTTTGGAGGAGATGGAGGCTGTATCATGAATATGATCGCAATAGAAAAAGAAAAGTTCGAGCCACCACTTTCTGGACGCCCGATTGCATTGGTGTGTGAGGACGACGTGACCATGCGCGAGCTGGTTGGGCGTGTAGTGGGGCAGCTTGATGTCGATGTGGTATTGGCGGAGAGTGCGCAGCATGCGCTGGATTACCTTGAGAATAACGATGTGGCGTTATTGGTGACTGATCTACGCATGCCGCGCGTCGATGGCCTGACCCTGCTTAAATTTGCCAGAGCGCATAATCTTGCGACCCAGGTAACGATGATCACAGGCTATGCCACGGTCGAATCGGCGGTCGATGCGCTCAAATGCGGGGCCTTCGATTATATCCGTAAGCCATTCGATAATGAGGAGTTACTCTGCATCGTCACGCGCGCACTTGAGCACTATTGCCTTAAACGTGAGAATCGGGAGTTACGTGAACAGAACCGTCGTTATCGGGAAAGCGAAGGTTTCATTGGACGATCCCTGCCGATTATGCGTATGCGCAAACTGATGGATGCGGCGGCTGGCTATGATTGCGCCGTGCTTATTACCGGTAAAAGCGGTTGCGGCAAGGAGCTGGTGGCAAAACAGATCCATCGACAGAGCAAGCGTGATGAAAAACCGTTTGTCGCGATTAACTGTGCAGCGATCCCTGAGAATATTATCGAGAGCGAGCTGTTCGGTTACGTCAAGGGCGCTTTTACCGGGGCAGACCGAGCCAAGGCGGGGCTGTTTGAAGCCGCCGATGGCGGCACCCTGTTTCTGGATGAGATCAACAACGCTTCATTATCAATGCAGGCTAAACTGCTGCGTGTATTACAGGATGGGACGTTCTATCGCATGGGGGATACTGTACCACGCAGTGTGGATGTGCGCATATTGGCGGCGAGTAACCAGCAGTTTCAGGACTTGATTGAGCACGGTGAGTTCCGAGAAGATTTATATTACCGACTCAAGGTGATCGAACTTCATATCCCACCGCTGTGTGAACGGCGCGATGATATCCCGCTGCTGGTCAATTACATGATACCGCATATCTCGGCGCGGCTTAATAAAACGATAAAGGGTGTGAGCACGCGTGTATTGGGTATGCTGATGCGCCATGACTGGCCAGGCAACGTTCGCGAGATGGAGAACCTGCTCGAACACATGATCATTCTTACTGAAGGGGACATGATTGACCTTGAGGTGTTGCCGCCGGAAATATCCAGCGCACGCGAGCATATGGGGCGGGCGCTGGATTATATTTCGCCGCAAAGCCTGGAAGAGATCGAGACATACTTCATCAAAAAGACATTGCGTGAGACCAGCGGTGACCGTGCGCTGACCGCTGATATACTGGGTATCGACAAGTCTACTCTTTGGCGTAAAATCAAACGCTATAAACTTGAGGTGTAAAGACATGGGCGTGAATTCAGCATACGATTTTAATGCTACTCGCCTGGTGGCGGCGATGCTGGCGATGCTGCTGGCATCCCCGCCCGCACTGTCGGAGACGTTAGAGCAGCGCCTGCATCGTCTGGAGGCCGAGGTCCAGGACTTACGCAGCGCCCTGTCGCAACAAAAACAGCAAAATGCTGAGCCGGCGGAAAAGCCTGCGTCTGTGGCTATAACTACACAACCAACGCCTCCGGCATCAGAGTCAGGCGCCTATGTTCGTTATTACATTCAGAACGAACCCCTGGAGCTGCAGCCGCCAGATAACAGTTCGGCCCTGGCCAGCGGCCGGTTTTCCGATCTAACTGAACTGTCGTTTGATCCGCGGGCCTACGACGTGAAGGGTGCAGGTTTGTTTTCGCCCTATCGGGATCCTGCCGAATACCGCTACGCAGGGCTTGAACTGCAGGCTGACATAAAAATCGATGAAGAAGGGGAATACGAATTTGTGGTTTATCCCCGGCCGGCGCGTGATGGCGGCACTAATGTCCTTACACGTCTTAGCCTGCGTTTATCGATAGGCAGGGAGCCGGTCGTCTCCTTTCAGAACGAAAGCAGCTGGCGTCCGTGGAGAAGCCGCATATCGCTGAAGCCAGGCCTGTATCGCTTACGCCTCTGGGCGGTGGCGGCCTCCGATGGGTTTGGACCAAGCCCTACAGAATCCCGCTTGCGCCTGGCCCTGAAAGGACCGAACGACGTGTCACCGCGGCCGTTACGCAACCTGCAGGCGCCCTCACAGCCGGAGTGAATGTAGCCTCATAAGGAATCTGTTATATCGAAAACCTGAGCATATTGAAGTGTTTGGACAATTTACTTCTTCTTTGAATTCCCTCAAACCTGTCTGAATCCTGGTTTTCAGAGCCTCAGGCTGATCCAGGATTAGACTGGCTGTGCAGATGCACATCAGCGAAAAAAATGTAGGGGACGTTCGTCAAAGTGTCAATGTAGATTGATTTTATAGAAACAGGGTCAGAGACTGAGTTATCCCCACAAAATGTTGATCAAAATTAATATGTTAACGCAAAAATTCAACACTCACCGTCATTCCGGCTCACAGTGCCCGAAGGGTGAAAGCCATGCCGGAATGACGAAGGATTTGATTTTAGATATAAATTCGTGGGTAAGGATCAACCTGGACAAACGATTAAGTATATGGTTTCGTATCCATTTCATGGACAGGAAGACCTGAAAACAACGGTGAATTTCCAGGTGCCCGTTTCGCCTCGGACAATCAGGGCATTCTAACCGGCACTTTTGATACTCTCGCCAAGACGCGAAGCACGCAAAGGGAAAGGCGGCTAATGATAGAAAACAAGATCGGAAAGTACGTTGTCGAGATGGCGGTTCAGATTTACCGTGAAACGGGGTTGGGACCCTTACCCGTATGCATTTAGGCTAGCGGCTGAATTTTAGTGGCGTCCTGATGAAGAAGGGCAACAATCGTACGGTTAATCACCTGATTGAGTATATTCAACCATCCTTTGCGTGCTTCGCGTCTTGGCGAGAGCCCATAATTAGCTTGAATTACCCACTAATTTTCCTGAAGAGCCATAAATTAAGATAGAAATGGAGGTTTTGCCCGTTACCTCTGTTTTTATACTCTTATGTCAAATATATGCCAAGTTTTCGATATAAGGAATCTGTTATATCGAAAACCTGGGCATATTGAAGTGTTTGGACAATTTACTTCTTCTTTGAATTTTCTAAAACTTGTCTGAATTTTGGTTTTCAAAGTCTCAGGCTGATCCAGGATTAGAATGGCTGTGCAGATGTGCATCCGTGGGGCAGCACTGCTCATAGGGAACAACACCGGGACGCTGTTCGTACCAGTGGCGGCTGGCCTTGACCACCCGTACTGCGAGCAGCATTACCGGCACTTCGATCAGCACCCCGACTACGGTGGCCAGCGCGGCGCCCGATTCAAAGCCGAACAGGGCGATGGCGGTGGCAACCGCGAGTTCGAAGAAATTGCTGGCGCCGATTAAAGCTGAGGGCCCGGCAATGCAGTGGGGGGTGCGCGCTGCGCGGTTAAGCAGGTAGGCCAGGCCTGAATTGAAGAACACCTGCAACAGAATAGGAACGGCCAGCAGCAGGATGATCAGCGGCTGCTGGATAATCTGCTGACCCTGAAAACCGAACAGCAGGATCAGGGTGCAGAGCAGGGCCGTCAGCGATACGCTGCCCAGCTGTTTGATTTGCCGCGCCAGGCGCGCATAACCCTGTTTATGACGGAGCGTCTGCCGACGCCAGAGGCTGGCGGCTATCAGTGGAATGACGATATAGATCAGCACCGACAGCAGCAGGGTATCCCAGGGTACGGTAATGGCGGACAGGCCCAGTAGCAGGCCGACCACCGGGGCAAAGGCGACGATCATGATGACGTCGTTGAGCGCGACCTGGGAGAGGGTAAAATGAGGTTCGCCGCGCATCAGGTGGCTCCAGACGAAGACCATGGCGGTGCAGGGTGCAGCCGCCAGAATAATCAGTCCGGCAATATAGGAATCAATTTGCTCAGCGGGCAGCCAGGGACGGAACAGCATACCGATGAACAGCCAGCCCAGCAGGGCCATGGAGAAAGGTTTAACGCCCCAGTTTACGAACAGGGTGATGCCTACGCCGCGCCAGTGTTGGGTTACGCCCTTGAGGGCGCGCAGATCGATTTTCAGCAACATGGGAATGATCATCAGCCAGACCAGCAGTGCAACCGGCAGGTTGATGCGGGCAAGTTCGATTGTTCCCAGAGTATGAAAAAAGGCGGGAAACAGTTGCCCCAGGCTGATACCGGCGAGAATGCACAGCAGTACCCAGAGACTCAGATAACGTTCAAATATATTCATGCTGCTGATTCCTTTAATAGCCGTTCGATCAAGGCCTGAGTGCGCTGTTTAATATCATCCCGGCTGCGACGAAAGACCTGCATGATGTTGTCGTCGCTACCCTCGGCTTTGGCGGGATCAGACAGTGGCCAGTGTTCCTTACGCACGCCTGGCGGCAGAGCCGGACAGCGTTCATCGGCATGGCCGCAGACGGTGACGACATAGTCCATCTGTGCGAGCATATCTTCGCTGAGCCGGGTCGATTCCTGCCCGGATATGTCGACGCCTGCCTCCTGCATGACGGCGACGGCGCGCGGGTTCAGGCCGTGGGCTTCAATCCCGGCCGAATATACGTTTATTTTGCCCCCCGCCAGCGCATGCGCCCAGCCTTCGGCCATTTGCGAACGGCAGGCATTGCCGGTGCATAGAAATAGCAGTTTCATGTGTTCTCCTTCGTATTTATTTCGAGACGGTGGTGGCGCAGACACTGCCGGGGCGGCCCGTCATGCTTTTGAGCCTGTTGCGATCCCGTGCATACGGGCTGGATTCAGTTAGCCCCTCCGCGGTTGCCGTCAGTACGTTGTGCGCCCATGCGGGCAGATTTTCATGCAGATAGTAGTGAATCCACTGGCCGTCACGACGATCTTTCAGGACACCGGCCTGGCGCAGATTGGCGAGATGGCGGGAAATTTTCGGCTGGGAGAGGTCCAGTGCATGGGTCAGCTCGCAGACGCAGAGTTCGCTTTCAGCAAGTATCAGCATCAGGCAGCGCAGGCGGGTTTCATCGGCCAGTTGTTTGTAGAATTCGATTTCGGTCATGCAATTAAGTATATGGATAAGCATATATACGGTCAAGCATATATATTATGTGCAGCGTGGGTAGTCAGGGATAATTAGCCGGCTGTGCGGAGGAAAAGGCGGGTTTGTAAACGCGGGGCCGAGTGCCGCGTCGTGTGTGAGTGATTACCTGCGCCAGAACGCGGGAGTCAGCAGCACCAGCAGGGTGAAGATTTCCAGTCGTCCCAGCAGCATGGCGAAGCACAGCACCCATTTGGCCACGGCTTCCAGCGAAGCGTAGTTGAGTGCGACTTCACCCAGACCCGGGCCGAGGTTGTTCATGGTTGCAGCGACGGCGGAGAAAGCGGTCACCTGATCCAGCCCGGTCATCATCATGATCAGCATAATGACGACGAAGGCGGCGACATAGGCGGAAAAGAAGCCCCAGACCGATTCCACCACCCGTGGCGGCATGGCCTTGCCGCCAACCTTGATAGGTATAATTGCATTGGGATGAATGACGCGCATGATTTCGCGCATGCCCTGGCGCAGCAGCAGCAGGAAGCGAATAACTTTCATGCCGCCACCGGTGGAACCGGCACAGGCGCCGATGAAACTGGTGAACAGCAGCATGACCGGCAGAAAGCCCGGCCACAGATGATACTGATGGGTGGTGAAACCGGTGGTGGTGCCGATCGAGACCACCTGAAAGATACTGTGGATCAGGGTTTCCTGGTGTGTGGCGAACAGGTTCTGATAATAAAGATAGCCGGTAGTGACAGCACAGGCGACCAGAATGATGGCGAGATAGGTTTTGAATTCGGAGTCGAACAGATAATTGCGCAGGTTGCGAGTCCGCCACGCGGTAAAGTGAAGGGCGAAGTTGACGCCGGAAATGAACATAAAAATAATCGCCACGACTTCAACCATGGGTTTGTCGATGTAATAGCCCATGCTGGCATCGTGGGTGGAAAAGCCGCCGATAGCCACGGTTGAAAAACTGTGCGCCAGCGCATCGAATACCTCCATGCCTGCCATCCAGTAGCCGATACCGCAGGCCACAGTCAGGGTCAGGTAAATGTACCAGAGCGCCTTGGCGGTTTCGGTAATGCGTGGAGTGAGCTTACTGTCCTTGATGGGGCCGGGTGTTTCGGCGCGATACAGCTGCATGCCGCCGATACCGAGCATGGGCATGATGGCTACGGCCAGTACGATGATACCCATGCCGCCCAGCCACTGTAGCTGCTGGCGATAATAGAGAATACTCTTGGGCAGGTGATCGATGCCTTCCAGCACCGTGGCGCCGGTGGTGGTCAGGCCGGAAAGCGATTCAAATACTGCATCGGTAATAGTCAGGTGCGGATGTTCCGCCAGGATGAAGGGAATCGCGCCGAACAGGCCCAGCACCGTCCAGAACATAACTACCACCAGGAAACCATCCCGTAAGCGCAGCTCCCGGCGCTGGTTTTTTACCGGCAACCAGAGCACGATACCGGTGATCAGGGTGACGGCAAAGGCATAAAAAAAAGACTCAAAGTTACCATCCAGATAAATGACCGACACCAGCATGGGCGGCAGCATGGTCGAGCTGAAGATTACGAGCAGCAGACCGACAATGCGCTGGATGACGAGGAATTGCATGGGCTTAAGAGTTGCTGGTAGCTAGTGGCTAGTGGCCAGGAACAATGAGCGACAGGTAAGGTTACTTAAAATTTTGATTGCTGTTATATCCATTTCTTCATCCCCATAATTGTTAGCCACTAGCCACTAGCCACTAGCCACTAGCCACTAGCCACTAGCCACT
>Ga0316207_10000406_pt1 | contig 73364 bp, 71 predicted proteins | sample 6weekpyrite_MG_FD_204943 | JGI IMG/M metagenome (GOLD analysis project Ga0316207, IMG submission 204943) | Microbial mat bacterial communities from mineral coupon in-situ incubated in ocean water Damariscotta River, Maine, United States -... | ecosystem: Environmental > Aquatic > Marine >... | reverse complement strand
GTTCAGGTCATGCATGGATACCGGCCTGCGCCGGTATGACGGTAGAGTCGTCATTCCATCACCTCCGTTATTCCGGTGAAAACCGGAATCCAGGTTTTCGTTCAGGTCATGCATGGATACCGGCCTGCGCCGGTATGACGGTAGAGTCGTCATTCCATCACCTCCGTCATTCCGGTGAAAACCGGAATCCAGGTTTTCGTTCAGGTCATGCATGGATACCGGCCTGCGCCGGTATGACGGTAGAGTCGTCACTCCATCACCTCAGTCATTCCGGTGAAAACCGGAATCCAGGTTTTCGTTCAGGTCATGCATGGATACCGGCCTGCGCCGGTATGACGGTAGAGTCGTCACTCCATCACCTCAGTCATTCCGGTGAAAACCGGAATCCAGGTTTTCGTTCAGGTCATGCATGGATACCGGCCTGCGCCGGTATGACGGTAGAGTCGTCATTCCATCACCTCCGTTATTCCGGTGAAAACCGGAATCCAGGTTTTCGTTCAGGTCATGCATGGATACCGGCCTACGCCGGTATGACGAATACCCCGATTCACTTCAATACCCGTTATTTATTGCTATAGTTAGGTCATGACTGAACATATGGACAGCAATGACGATACCAGCATGGGGCTCGTTTATAACGGCCATGCTCCACTAGGCTGGTCGAGTTCGACGGGCAACCTGACGGGGCAAAATTTTCTCGATAACGAGAAGTGCCTGCGCATTATCCTCGCCTTGAGTGAATATCCTACTGAACCAAGTGAAGAGCTTGCCGCTCTGGAAAGGAAGGTGGATATCACCCTTGAGATGGTTGCCGAGTTGTTGCGTGCCAACATGAACCTGCCTGACCCGGTTGCCTTTAATCTTGGCGCCAGCCAACTGTCATGGGAGTCATCCGGTTCGCTGCCAGCCGGGGGAGAGGTCATTGATGTCGCCATCTACCTGCATGATCTGTATCCACGTCCCCTGCGCCTGAAGGGGTCAGTTAAATCCAAACAGGACGGGCGATGTACGATTGCCCTGAACGAACAATCTGAAGAAATTCAGCAGCTGCTGGAGAAATTTATCTTCCTGCATCACCGCCGTCAAATCCACCAGCAGCGCCACGCCTGATTTTGACACCATCACGCAGCACCCGTGTGATTTTAGGTTATTTTCTGTTTTTTCGTGTCATGATTCTGTCATAGTCAATAATTATTCAACTGGTTGAATATTAAGATCATTATTGGCGTTGTCAATTTAACCTCTGACATGTAAGGGCTTTAGACAGTGACTAGAACTGACAATATTTTGACATATTCCGAATCTGGTGATTAACTCAATAGATATTCGGACAATTCATAACAAAATAATAATCACGCTTGGAAGGTTCTTTAATAGATGGGCAGTAATCACATTTTGATCATCGATGATAATCAAGAGCGTATAAAAGAGCTCGCTATCATCTTTGCGTTTCTTGAGCAGGGCGAAGCCGTGTCGGCATCTTGCAATGGCTGGCGTGACGAACTCGGCGACATCAAATCCGTACAAACTATCCTCATCGGTGACTGTGGCGATAATGGTACACGCAACAAATTGCTAGCTGATTTGCGTGGCCTGGATGATGATATCCCCCTGCTTTTGCTCAGTGACAGCGAAGTGACCGACGAGCTTGCGACGCTGGAATCATCGGTCGGGATCGTGGGCAGTATCGTCATGCCAACCTCACAGAAACAACTGAACAGCATGCTGCAAAAGGCGCGTATTTACCGCGAGAGTCATCGTAGCAAGGGTGAAGAGCGCCCCTCGACGCTGTTCAGGAGCCTGGTAGGCAACAGTCGTCCTATTCGTCATGTCCGTAAGCTGGTTGAGCAGGTTGCCGGGTCTTCGGCGAATGTGTTGATCCTGGGAGAGTCCGGTACAGGTAAGGAAGTGGTTGCACGCAACCTGCATTATAATTCAACACGTCGTGACAAGCCGTTTGTGCCGATTAACTGTGGTGCTATCCCGCCCGATTTGCTCGAAAGTGAACTATTCGGTCACGAGAAGGGGGCGTTTACCGGTGCCATCACTGCCCGCCAGGGACGTTTCGAGATGGCCGAGGGCGGTACACTGTTTCTCGATGAAATTGGTGACATGAGCCTGACGATGCAGGTAAAACTGCTACGAGTGCTGCAGGAACGCACATTTGAGCGTGTCGGCAGTAACAAGAGTATTACGGCGGACGTGCGCATCCTGGCCGCGACGCACCGCAACCTTGAAGAACAGATCAAAGAAGGCGGTTTCCGTGAAGACCTGTTTTACCGCCTTAATGTATTCCCGATTGAAATGCCACCGCTGCGTGAGCGTGCCAGTGATATTCCATTATTGATAAACGAACTGATCAGCCGCTTTGAAAATGACAAGCGTGGTTCGGTACGTTTGACCCCGGCGGCGATCATCTCCCTGTGTCAGTATCACTGGCCGGGCAATGTACGTGAACTGGCTAACCTGATTGAGCGTCTCGTGATCCTGTATCCATACGGGGTGGTTGATATCGCTGAATTACCGGAAAAATTCCGTATCCAGGGTATCAGTGTGCCGGAGATTGATCCGGAACCCTCGGCAGAGGATTTCCAGGCCGCCAGTTACCGTGATCCGTCCACGAAACTGCCGGAAGATAATTTTGACCTGAAGGATCATCTCTCGAAACTCGAGTACGGTTACATTAAACAGGCACTCGACGAGGCAAATGGCGTTGTCGCACATGCGGCCAAGCGCCTCAACATGCGTCGCACAACGCTTGTTGAAAAACTGCGCAAATATGATTTACAGCGTAATGACGAGGCGTCGAACTTCTGACGTTATTCTGACGCTGCTCCAGCACTTTTTCTGTAAGCTATTGTTATTACAGGAAACAGCCAAACAGGCATAGTTCTTGCTCCTTGTTCTTGCGACGACGTAAATCGTCAGCAAACAGGCGCAGAACTGCATGACACAACAAGCTACATCTCAACAAGCCAGTCTCCAGGATGCCTTCGAGGTCTTTAACGAGGTCTCACAGCAACTGGCCGAATCATATCGTGAGCTCGAACATCGCGTCGTACACCTCGACCAGGAACTGGCCTGTGCCCGTGACGACCGTTTACGTGAACTGACTGAAAAAGAACGTGTTGCGAACCGCCTCGAAAGCCTGCTTAAAGCATTACCGGCAGGTGTAGTGGTCATTGATAACGACGGTATCGTGATTGAATGTAATCCCGCCGCCATGGATTTACTCGGTTCGCCCTTACTGGGCCTGGCCTGGATCGACATTATCCAGCGCGCCTTTGCACCCCGCAGCGATGATGGTCACGATGTTTCACTGCGTGACGGTCGTAAGGTCAGCCTTTCCACACAGTCGCTTGATGGTCAGCCCGGGCAGATCCTGTTATTGCAGGATGTCACCGAAACACGCGCACTGCAGGACAGGTTAAACCGCAACAAGCGCCTCTCTGACATGGGCGAGATGGCTGCAACGCTGGCCCACCAGATCCGCACACCCCTGTCTTCTGCGCTGTTATACAGTTCGCACCTGATGCGCGGCAGTCTTGAAGAAGAAAAACGCCTTCGTTTTAGCGGCCGCATCCGCAACAGCCTGCAACAGCTCGAAAACCAGGTAAACGACATGCTCATGTTCGCACGCGGTGGCAGTGCCGGTGGTGAACAGATCAATATCCATGAACTGTTATTGCAGATTAATCAGTCAATGGAAATGCAGTTACAGGAATCTGAATCCACTATCGAGGTTATCTGTGACGATGTGGAGCTTTCAATCCTGGGTACACGTGAATCACTGCTCGGTGCATTCCAGAACATGATTAATAACGCCATCAACGCAGGCGGCCAGGGCACCCGTATCGTGTTGTCTGCAAGAGAGATTTACCACAATGGTCTACCCATGACCGTGGTTTCAGTGCAGGACAATGGGCCGGGTATTGCCGAGGAATCGCTCGCCAAGGTCTTCGAGCCGTTCTTCACAACAGGCAGCCGAGGTACCGGTCTCGGGCTTGCAGTCGTCAAGGCTGTTGCCCATTCACATAACGGTGTGGTCACCGTTGAATCAGAGCAGGGTGTGGGCACTACCTTCAACATGATCCTGCCTCTGTATATATCAAACACAGAAAAACTGAACTTAAAAAACGCGCACAACTGTGCATGAAATTGTTTTAAGGAGTTGTAATGAACCAGGCCACTGTACTTGTCGTTGAAGATGATACTCATTTGCAGGAAGCACTTTGTGAAACCCTCGCGTTGGCAGGTCTGCGTACTCTGTCTGCAAATGATGGCAGGATGGCCATTGATGTACTGGAACATGAACAGGTCGACATGGTTGTCAGCGATGTTCAGATGCAACGCATGGACGGTCACGCCCTGTTAAAGGAAATCAAGAAACAATACGCCAGCATGCCGGTGTTGCTGATGACGGCTCACGGCAACGTGCAACGCGCGGTAGAAGCCATTCAGCATGGTGCGGTTGATTACCTCGTTAAGCCGTTTGATGCCGAGGTGCTCGTTAACGCCGTTGAAAAGTATGTTGGTTCAGACACGATTAACAGTGATTTTGTTGCCAGGTCAGATGTCTGTCTCGAACTGTTGAAGGTCGCCGAACGTGTTGCCGACAGTGAAGCAACTGTGATGATTACCGGTGACAGCGGGACCGGCAAGGAAGTCATGGCGCGCTACATTCACAAACATTCACCACGTGCAGATAAACCCTTTGTTGCGATTAACTGTGCCGCGATCCCGGAAAACATGCTCGAAGCGACCCTGTTCGGTTATGAGAAGGGCGCATTTACCGGTGCCTACAAGGCCAGTGCCGGCAAGTTTGAGCAGGCGCAGGGTGGCACCCTGTTACTCGATGAGATTTCTGAAATGGACAAGGGCCTGCAGGCAAAATTACTGCGTGTTCTGCAGGAGCGCGAAGTTGAACGCCTCGGCGGTCACGAACTTATTCCGCTTGATGTACGCGTGCTGGCGACCTCGAACCGCACCATGGTCGAGGAGGTTGCCGTAGGTAACTTCCGTGAAGACCTTTACTACCGCCTGAACGTATTCCCGATTGAACTGCCACCATTGAGTGAACGCCGCGAAGACATCGTGCCGATTGCCGAGCAGTTACTGGCCAAGCATGCAATGAATTCCGGTAAGGCCATTCCAAAACTCGACAAGTCTGCTCAAAAACGCCTGCAACAGCATGACTGGCAGGGCAATGTCCGTGAGCTGGATAACGTGATTCAGCGCGCCATGATTATGCACCGTGACGGTCTAATCACGGCAGACGATATTTTGTTTGAAAAATCTGCGACAAAGCGTGTTCAAAAAGCAGAGCCGCAACCGATAGTTGAAAGTACACCAGTCGTTAGCAGTGCCGAAGATTCGCTGGGCGACGATCTGCGCCGTACGGAATTTACACGCATTCTTGATGTACTGAAGAGCTGCATGGGCAACCGTACGATTGCAGCTGAAAAACTGGGTATCAGTCCACGCACCTTGCGCTACAAGCTGGCCAAGATGCGTGATGCCGGTGTGGCATTCCCAGGTTGATTGAGGAGGTCTGAACGATGAATGAAATGAATGTAAATCAATTACTCGCGCAGATGCGTTCAATGGCTTCGGCCGCACAGGGCGGCCAAGTGAATGCAACGGCTGCTGCTGCCAATCCGGCTACACCTGACTTTTCGGACATGCTCAAGTCGTCCATCGACAAGGTCAATGAAACGCAGAAACTGGCCGGGGAACTGCAAACGTCATTTCAACGTGGTGATCCGGGTACGGATGTTGCCGATGTAATGGTTGCGATGCAAAAGGCGAGTGTTTCCTTCCAGGCAATGCTACAGGTACGAAACAAGCTGGTCAGTGCATACCAGGACATCATGAACATGCCTGTTTAGGCAGCTGGATAACCTCGGGTAATAAACTATGGCTCTAGTCAAAACAGAAAATGTCGGCAACCAGTTTGCAGGTCTGGGTGGTTTACCGGTACTGAGGCAACTCGGTCTTATGATTGGCCTGGCGGCTAGCGTCGCGATTGGTGTGGCCATCGTGATGTGGTCACAGACGCCGGGCTATCGTCTATTATACAGCGACCTGTCGGCAGCAGATTCGGCGCAGGTCGCATCGTCACTGCAACAGTCAGGTCTTGAGTACAAGGTAGATGAAGCAGATGGCAGTGTCTGGGTAAGTGGTGCCTCCATGCATGAGGCCAGGATGTTACTTGCTTCGCAAGGCCTGCCCGAGGGCGGCAATGTCGGTTTTGAACTGATGGATAATACAGACGGCTTCAGTAGCAGCCAGTTCGTCGAGTCGGTCCGTTATCAGCGTGCACTTGAAGGTGAACTGGCACGTACCATCTCGACGATTAAATCTGTGCAGACGGCACGGGTTCATCTTGCGATTCCGAAGCAGTCTGCATTCGTGCGTAACCGCAAGAAGCCAAGTGCATCCGTGACAGTTGGCTTGTATGCAGGCCGTACGCTTGAAGCAGCGCAGGTTCGCGCAATTGTAAACCTTGTCAGCTCCAGTGTGCCCGAGCTTGAGGCCGGTCACGTGACCGTGGTTGACCAGGCCGGCAAGATGCTCACTGATGAAACAAGCGGTGACATGGTGTTCAATACCCGCCAGCTTGATTACAAGCACCAGATCGAAGAGTCCTATGCGAAGCGTATTGAAGGTATCCTTTCACCTATCGTCGGTGATGGTCGTATCCGAGCGCAGGTGAATGCGGACATCGATTTCACGATCACCGAGCAGACACAGGAGCTGTTTAACCCTGACCAGTCGGCCGTGCGCAGTGAACAGACCAGCCAGGAAACAAGGGGGGGGGGTAATGGCCCTAACGGTGTGCCAGGCGCACTGAGCAATCAGCCGCCTGAAGCCGGTACGGTTGAAGATACCAATGGCAATGGTGCAACGGCATCGGCAGCGTCATCGGTTGTCAACAATATGCTGTCATCGACACGAAATTTTGAACTCGACAAGACTATCAGTCACACCCGGCTTGCGACCGGTAATATCCGTCGCCTGTCAGTGGCCGTGCTGGTTGATGACAAGCAGGTAGCGGGCCCTGAAGGACAGCTCAATACGACCCCCTTTAATGAAGAAGAAATCCAGCGCCTCAACCAGTTGGTCAAAGACGCCGTCGGCTTTAATGTACGCAGAGGTGACAGTGTCAGCGTCATTAATGCTGCCTTCACGCCAATCCCGGTACCCGAGCCCCTCCCGGAGCCCCCTATCTGGCAACAGGATTGGGTATTAGACATTGCTAAACAAGCACTTGGCGGTATTGCGGTACTACTGCTTATCTTCGGTGTTCTGCGTCCAGTCATGCGTGAACTGGCGCAAAAAGGCATAGAATTAAAGGAGGTGCAGGGAACCGCCGCTATTGAACATGGGGATGAAGATGCCCAGGTTACAATAAGTGGTGCGCAGAACGCTGCGGCGCAGATTCAGCAACAGAGTCACGATTCCAACCTGAATACTGCAATCTCGATGGTTGATCAGGATCCGCGTACGGTCGCCAACGTGTTGAAGAACTGGGTCGCAACAGAAAACGGTTGATATAGAGATGGAACCAGAATCAGATTTAAACGGTATAGAACGGGCAGCAGTATTCCTGCTTTCGCTGGGTGAAGATCGTGCCTCGGAGGTCCTCAAGTTTATGGGACCGAAAGAGGTGCAGAGTGTCGGTACCGCCATGGCCGAGCTGAAAAATATCAGCAAGCACCAGGTCGGTGATGTGCTGACTGATTTTGTTGCCACTGCAGAAGATCAGACTGCACTCGGTGTTGGCAGTGATGAGTATGTCCGTAATGTACTGAACAACGCGCTAGGCTCGGACAAGGCATCAGGCGTTATTGACCGGATCTTGATGGGCAGCAATAGTAATGGCCTGGAACAACTCAAGTGGATGGATACACGTCAGATTGCCGAGATGATTCGTCTTGAACACCCCCAGATTATTGCCATTATCTTGTCCTACCTTGAAGATGACCAGGCAGCAGGTGTGCTCTCTGAACTTGCGGCCAATACACGCATGGATATCGTTATGCGCATTGCTGCGTTGGACGGTATTCAACCGAGTGCTCTCGTAGAACTGAATGAGATTCTTGAGTCCCAGTTCACAGGCGACAATACTGCCAGTATCAAGTCGTCTACAGTGGGGGGTGTCAAGTCTGCTGCGAGTATCCTCAACCTCATGGATTCCTCGATTGAGGGCGAGATCATGGACAAGATGAAGGAAGTCAATGAGGATATGAGCCAGCAGATCATGGACAACATGTTCGTGTTCGCAAATATTTCAGAAATTGATGATCGTGGTATTCAGGCGCTGCTGCGTGAAATCTCCACGGATATACTGGTGACTGCCTTGAAGGGTGCCGACAATGCTCTGAAGGAAAAGATCTTCAGGAACATGTCAAAACGTGCCAGCGAAATGTTGCGTGATGATCTTGAGTCGAAAGGACCGGTACGACTCAGTGAAGTCGAGGAAGCACAGAAAGAAATTATTACTGTTGCACGCCGCCTGACAGAATCTGGCGAAATTTCACTGGGAGGCAAGGGTGAAGAATTCGTCTCCTAAGTCCGCCCTGATTGACAGTGACGATGTCGGTGAGTACACCGCCTGGAAGCCACCGTCAGTACAGATACCGACCGAAAAAGATCGTGCTGAGGAAGAACGCCAACGCATGATCACGGCTGAGTCGATCGAGGTTCTGCAAAAGCAGGCCTACAAGGAAGGCTATAGCCAGGGTTTCCAGAAAGGTATTGAAGACGGTACAGCGAAAATTAATGAACAGGCTGCACGTCTGCAGAGTGTTCTGAACTTGCTCAACAAACCTTTGCAGGAGCTTGATGAGACAGTTGTCGAGCAGATGGTCGACCTGTCAGTCACGATTGCGAAAATGTTGATCCGCCGGGAATTGAAAACTGACCCTGGCCAGATTGTCGCGGTGGTGAGGGAATCCATATCTGCGCTGCCCGCAGGGACGAATAATATTCGCATTATGCTGAATCCTGAAGACAGCCAGCTCATCCGCGAGACAATGTCCGTGACGGAAGGCGAAAAGGGCTGGGAAATTATTGATGACCCCCTGTTAAGACGTGGTGGTTGCAAGGTCGTCACTGATACGTCCGAGATCGATGCCAGCATCGAATCGAGATTGTCGGGCATTATCGCGCAGTTATTGGGTGGGGAACGGCATGACGATCGAAGCACTGAAGGCTAACCGTCAGCGCAGCTGGTCGAAGGCCCTGGCCGGTTACCGAGAAAAGGCCGAAGTTCCAATACCTGTCATCGTAGAAGGCAAGCTGACGCGCATGGTGGGTATGACCCTCGAGGCAGTCGGTTGCCAGGCACCTATCGGTGCGATATGCAAAATCATTGCCCCAAACGGCACCACGGCAACCGCCGAGGTGGTCGGTTTTTCGGGTGAAAAACTGTTCCTTATGCCGACCGAAGAGATTCGTGGCCTGGTTCCCGGTGCCCGCGTTATTCCCACCTCATCAGTGTACGAGGTCTCAGTCAGTGACGCGATCCTTGGTCGTGTGATGGACGGTGCCGGTCGCCCCCTGGATGGCAAGGGGCCGATTGAAGGAGATACACGTATTACCCTTGAGGGTGAAGTGATCAACCCGATGTTACGCCACCCGATTGAGCAACCACTTGATGTAGGGGTGCGTACAATCAACGCACTGTTAACCGTCGGGCGAGGCCAGCGTATGGGCCTGTTTGCCGGTAGTGGTGTGGGTAAGAGTGTACTGCTCGGGATGATGACACGTTATACGACGGCTGATGTGATTGTCGTCGGGATGATCGGCGAACGTGGCCGTGAAGTAAAAGAATTTATTGAAAAGACCCTTGGTCCGCAAGGCATGCGTCGTGCTGTCGTGGTTGCAACACCGGCCGATCATCCGCCGCTGATGCGTATCCATGGCGCGATGCTTTCAACGAGTATCGCAGAACATTTCCGTGACCAGGGCAAGAACGTGTTGTTGCTTATGGATTCATTGACCCGGTTTGCTCAGGCACAACGCGAGATCGCCCTTGCGATTGGTGAGCCACCTGCAACAAAGGGTTATCCACCCTCGGTATTTGCCCGCCTGCCACAACTCGTTGAGCGTGCCGGTAATGGTGACAAGGGCGGCGGTTCGATCACCGCATTTTATACGGTGCTTGCAGAAGGTGATGATCAGAATGACCCGGTTGCTGACGCATCACGCGCGATCCTGGATGGGCACGTTGTGTTGTCACGCGAACTGGCCGAATCCGGCCATTACCCGGCCATTGATATCGAAGCATCCATCAGTCGAGCCATGAATGAGATTGTTGATGAGCCGCAGCAATTGGCTGCACGTAAGTTCAAGAAGTTTTATTCAACCTACGAGAAGAGCAAGGATCTGATCTCGGTGGGGGCCTACACACCGGGACATGATCAGCGCCTTGATGAGGCGGTTGCAATCCAGCCTGCGCTGGTGGAGTTCCTGCAACAAAATATGAATAAGGCTGTAGACTTGAATACAAGTTGTGCCACACTTAAAGGGCTGGTTGAAAACCCGCCGCCGGTTCCCAACCCGCAGGCACAAGCGCCCATGGCTACTAACCAGGCAGTTGCACAGACATGACGAAATCACAACGCTTAAAACCGGTTAGAGAGATCGCTTCTTCGAAGGAGAATGAGGCGGCACGCCAGATGGGTGAACAGCAACGTTTCCTTACCGAACAAAAACAACGCCTGGTTGAGCTGAACAACTACCGTACCGAGTATGCAAACAAGATGATGTCGGCAGGCAGTACCGGTATTGGTGCCGGGCAGATGCAGGAGTACTCACGGTTTATTTCACGCCTTGATGAAGCAATGGCTTTTCAGCGTCAGCAGATTGCTATTGCAGAACGTACCCTGGAGGTTCGTCAGCGCGAGTGGCGTGCCATGCACACACGCAGTGAGGCGCTGAACAAGGTCGTGAATCGTTACGAGAAAGCTGAACACCATGAGCGTGAACGTCGTGAACAGCAGGAAAGTGACGAACATGCCCAACGACTGCGCCGTATTCTCCACGATCTTTGAATACCAAAACCGTCTATAAGTGCTTGTAGTTTCTCCTGAAAGTGGTGGTGACAAGGTGGGAAGGAATTAAAAAGCGCAGTTTACAAACAGTAAATGAGCATTTTTAGTTCTTTTCCAACTCGGTCAGCGTCGCTTCCATAAATACTATGAGTGCTTATTGGCATGCTCCTTGCTCTTTCACTATGTACGTGAATACAGGGCAAACCAGGAGCGATGCCATGTCGACGTCATTACCAATACCTTTGCCAGCTGCGGCATTGTCAGCGGCCCCTCAGGGTGCAACAGATCTTCTTTCCGGTTCAGCGCTACCTGCTGATTTAACTGGAGAATTTGGTGTTCACCTTAAGGCTGAACTGAATGCGGTGGCAGGTCAGGCTAATGTGCCGGGCGTTATCAGCGCGACCAGGGCCTTAGTCGCCGACACTGCAAAAGCCCCGGATGAGTTGCCGCTTCACGGCAAGGGTTTGCCGCTGATTGGGTTCCTTGACAGTCATGACGGGCTAAACATACAGCTGGCAGGCGCTGAACAGACGTTCCGCATGGCCTTGCCGGAATCGGGAGATTTCTCATTCAGTTTTTCTGATGGTGAGGGAATAGAAGGTTTCGGTATCCAACTGGCAGCCAGTACAAATGCTGATGATCAATCAGGCCTCTCGCTCACCCTGGCAGATAAGGGCCGGTTTTTATCGGTTAATTTTTTCGGTGGAGAAACCACCAGTGAAGTCAATCTTGCATCAAGTCCCGCACTTGAACAGGTAGTTCCCACCCAGGTAGTCCATGCGGGTCAGGCCGAACAGGTCCTGTTAAATGCTCAGGTCGCACCTCATCAGGCACCTGTCGATGGTGAGGTGGAAACAGTTCTTCAGGCAACTGCCAACGCGCCTGGTGACGTTGTGACACCTGCAGCGGTAAATGGTCAGGCAGAAGCCACTACGCAACCCGTGTTGAATGCGCGGGGAGAACCTGTGGCATCTGCGGTTGTGAATAGTCAGGCAGAAGCGTCTTCCCAGATTGTGTTGAATGCCCGGGGTGAGCCTGTCACGCCAACACCGAGGAATGGCCAGGCAGACGCGGCAGCCCACACAACAATCAATACGCGTCCTGAAGTTGTTGCCCCAGTCGCTGCGAATGTTGAGACGGATGCAAGTCGTCAACAGGTTGCCCAGACAAGAACTGAAAATGTGACGCCCACGCCGGTCAATACGCGTCCTGAAGCTGCTGCCCCAGTCGCTGCGAATGTTGAGGCGGATGCAAGTCGTCAACAGGTTGCCCAGACACGAACTGAAAATGTAACGCCCACACCGGTCAATACGCGTCCTGAAACGATTGCTCCGGTCACTGCGAATGTTGGGACGGATGCAAGTCGTCACCAGGTTACCCAGACACGAACTGAAAATGTGACGCCCACACCGGTCAATTCGCGCCCTGAAACGATTGCTCCGGTCACTGCGAATGTTGAGGCGGATGCAAGTCGTCAACAGGTTGCCCAGACACGAACTGAAAATGTAACGCCCACACCGGCCAATACGCGTCCTGAAGTTGTTGCCCCAGTCGCTGCGAATGTTGAAGCGGATACAAGTCGTCACCAGGCCACCCAGACACGAACTGAAAATGTGACGCCGACGCCAGTCAATGCACAGGTTGAGTCAGCCCGGCAGCATGCAACCAGCCGGCTTGAAGCAGCCGCGCAGGTAGCAGTCAGCCCGCAGCCAGATGCCTCAGGGGCAGAGCGTCAGGGCGCATCAGCCAGCCAGGCGGAACTGGCCCGGCACAACAATGCTGGTACACGTGCTGACGTCGTTACACAGAAATCACAACTTGAGCAGGGTGTACAACCCGGGCAAAACAGCCTGAATAACCAGAGTGTTGTGCCTGGACAGAGCCTGTTTACCAGCCAGGGAGTACGCGCCGCGCAGCAGGTAGCAAATGGTGAGGCAGCACCTTCACAGACCAGCTTGCAGAGCACATCGGAGCAGGCTGCTGAAAAAGACAGCTTGATCCTGAAAAATAACGAATTTCGCAGGCTGCAGAATCTGTTTGAGCCTGCTCGTCAGCAGATCGATGCAACGACAAACATCGCTCAGGTCAGTCGCGTTGCCGATCAGCTAGGTGAAACGGCCCAGCGTATTATTGCGCCACCGCCTGCACAGGCCAGCCAACTGTTACCGATAACACCCGTTTCAGAAACGTCATTGTCTTCATCCACAAGTGGCTTGACTCAGCTTAGCGTTGATGTGCCGTTACAAAGTGATAAGTGGCAACAGGCATTTTCGCAGCGTGTTGTCTGGTCGATTGGTAATGCTCAGTCAGCACAATTGAAGATCCACCCGGCTGAGCTTGGCATGATCGATATCAAGCTGACCATGGCTGATGACAAGGCCAATGTTGTATTCAATACCCAGCACGGCTCAGTCAGGGATGCGATTGAATCAGCCTTACCACGGTTACGTGAAATGCTCGCTGAGCAGGGACTCAACCTTGGTAATGTCGATGTTCGTGAGGAAGGCAAGTCTGGACAGCAGGCTGCGGGTGAACAGGGTGATCAGCAGCAAGCAGAGTTATCCGGAAATGCGCAGGACGGTAAGCCTGGTCGGGAAGATGCAACCGAGGAGCATGAACTGGTGACAGCCTTCCAGGTCGACGATGACAGTGTCGATTACTTCGTTTAGTACGGGAACTTGACGCGGAATCAATCACCTGATGCCTGGGTCGGTCCAGGTGTCAGAAAAATGTCGCTGAAATAGCCTGCCAGAAGCCCCTTCATGGCCTAGCCCAGTCAGATAGTCTTAACACCTAATATATTGTTCTATATGGCTTTATAGCCAACATCTCACCTTGCCTCCGGCCTTCACAGGCTAAAACACTGATTTGCCTGGCCAATGGCATGGCTCTTGCTATGCTTTAAGGGCAATCATTGGGAGTCATAAAGATGGCAATTAACGAAGACGATCTGGACCTGGATACAGAAAAAGCCGAGGAAGGTGAAGGTAAGTCCTCTTCCGGCATGAAAAAAATCATCCTGCTGGTGGTGATCGCTATTGCAGTCATCGCCGTGACAGTTGGTGCGACGCTCTATTTCACCGGGGTTATCGGTGGGGGCGATGAGCCGACGAACGTTGCTACAGAAGCAGGTGAAGCAGGTGCGGACGGCGAGAAGAAAGAAGAACAACAGGCCGCCGCAAAGGAAAAAGACCTCTCAGACGAGGCAATTTATCACCTCTTTGAACCGCCTTTTACGGTTAATTTCAATGACAATGGCAAGATCCGGTTCCTGCAAGTAGGCCTGAGTGTTTCAACTCGTGACAAGAACGCGATTGAAACCATGTTGCAGCATGAGCCAGTGATCAGGAACAACCTGGTGCTGTTGTTCAGTAGCCAGAAATCTGAAGAATTGTACACACGTGAAGGCAAGAACAAGCTTCGTGATGATGTACTCGCCGAAATACAGAACATCATGCAGGCCAATACCGGTGATAAGGCGATCGATAACATTTACTTCACCGGCTTTGTGATCCAGTAGTCATGTCAGTCAACGACCTTTTATCCCAGGACGAGATTGATGCACTGTTGCACGGTGTGTCAGGCGGCGATGTAGAAACCGAATCAGATGTCCAGGACGATGGCGAAACACGGTCGTATGATTTTGCTGTAGAAGATCGAATCGTCCGTGGACGTTTGCCAACGCTTGAGATGATCAATGAGCGTTTCGCACGTCATTTCCGCATAAGCCTGTTTAACCTGTTACGCCGTACTGCCGAGATATCTGTAGGCAGTGTGCAGATGCTCAAATTTTCAGAGTATATCCACAGCCTGTTTGTACCGACCAGTCTTAACCTGGTCAAGTTGCACCCGCTACGCGGAACCAGCCTGTTTGTGATTGATCCCAAGCTTGTCTTTATCCTGGTGGATAACTTCTTTGGTGGTGATGGCCGTTTCCACGCCAAGATCGAAGGTCGTGAATTTACGCCAACAGAACTTAGAATTGTCCAGATCGTGCTGGCAGATATTTTCGAAAACCTCCATGAAGCCTGGCAGCCGGTGATTGATATTGATTTCGAATACGTAAATTCAGAAGTTAACCCCCAGTTTGCCAATATAGTCAGTCCAACCGAGGTTGTCGTTGTTTCAAAATTCACTGTTGAACTTGATGGCGGTGGTGGCGACATGCATATCACCATGCCGTATTCAATGCTTGAACCGATCCGCGAACTACTCGATGCCGGCGTACAAAGTGATCGAAGCGAAACAGATACGCGCTGGATCAATGCACTGCGTGATGAAGTCAAGAGTGCAAATGTCGAATTAAGTTGTCAGATGGGTGAGGCTGAACTGAGTCTGAATGAAATAATGTCAATGAAAGAAGGCGACATTATTCCAATGGATATGCCCGAAAAGGTCTTGTTGCGCGCAGCGGATGTACCGGTGTTACGCGGTGTATATGGCGAAGCGCATGGCAACAAGGCGGTCAAGATTACCGATTCGATATCCCGTCCGGAAACAAAAGAAATGGTTGAGTTTGCTCCGCAGGAAGGAGATAGAAAATGAATGATACAACTGATGTGAATGATAACGAAACACCGCAAGAAGATCCCTGGGCAGAAGCGCTCGATGAGCAGGCAGAAGTAGAAGCCGCTGCAGCTGCCACACCTGAAGCACCTGCCAGCGATGTCCAGGCAGCTCCCCTGCAAACTCTAGAAGACGATGGTGCTCCCCCTGCAGATGAAGATGTAAACCTGGATGTCATCCTTGATATTCCGGTTACGATAGCAATGGAAATCGGGCGAACCACGATCAGCATTCGCAACCTGCTGCAACTTAACCAAGGTTCGGTCGTTGAACTGGACAGGCTTGCCGGTGAACCGATGGATGTGCTGGTAAACGGGACATTGATTGCGCATGGCGAAGTCGTGGTGGTGAATGACAAGTTCGGTATTCGCCTGACAGATGTCATCAGTGCATCTGAACGCCTGAAAAAACTGCGCTAGGGTATTGCTTCGCAATGAAAGTCCTGGCAATCATTTCCGGCCTGTTTTTCCAACTGCTCAGTTTATCAGCCTGGGCCGCGGATAAAGCCAGACCTGCCGAAATTTCTACTGGTATTGACCCCCTGTCGGGTGCCAATCTCGGACAGCTCGCAATCGGTCTTCTGTTTGTCCTGTTAATGGTCATTGGCCTGGCATGGCTACTGCGACGAGTTGGTGGTGTCAGTCTCGGCGGTAGTCAGGCATTGAAAGTCATTGGCGGCATGTCTATGGGCGCACGTGAACGCGTTGTCCTGCTGCAGGTTGGCGAGACGCAATTACTCGTTGGTGTTTCTCCAGGCCGTATCCAGACTTTGCATGTACTCGACAAGCCTGTTGTTGTCACTGATCAGAACGAACATGACAAGGGTTTCGCCGATAAGCTGGCAGTCGCACTGAAGGGTAAACTGAAATGAAGGGGGCAATGGGCAAGCTCATTGTCCTTAGCCTGGCGTTGCTGTTTAGTAACACCGCGCTGGCTGAAGCAGGTATTAGCGCGCTGAGTGTCACGACTGATCCGGATGGTGGACAGACCTATACCCTGAGTATTCAGGTACTCATTATTATGACCCTGCTGACGCTGTTGCCGGCAGGACTCATGATGATGACCGCATTTACCCGGATTGTGATTGTATTGGCAATTTTACGTACGGCGATTGGTACGGCACAGACACCAACTAACCAGATCATTGTTGGCCTCAGCCTGTTTATGACGATCTTCGTCATGTCACCTGTACTCAATGCCATCAACGGTCAGGCCTTGCAGCCCTACATGAACGAAACGATTAATTCCGGCCAGGCACTTGAAAAGGCACAGCCACCGATTCGTGAGTTCATGCTGCGACAGACACGTGAAGCAGATATTGAGCTGTTTGCAAAAATTGCAGGAGTTACCGGTCTTGAAACGCCGGAAGATGTACCCCTGACAATCCTGATCCCGGCTTTTGTTACCAGCGAGCTGAAGACGGCTTTCCAGATCGGATTCATGTTGTTTATCCCGTTCCTGATTATCGACCTTGTTGTCGCCAGTGTGTTGATGTCAATGGGGATGATGATGTTGTCACCATTGATTATTTCACTGCCGTTCAAAATCATGTTGTTTGTACTGGTTGATGGTTGGTCGATGGTGTTGGGAACACTGGCTTCAAGTTTTTATATCTAGCAGCAGGGTGACACGAGATGGCGCCAAATGACGTTTTACAAATCATGCAAGCCGCACTCCAGGTGACGGTGATCATGGTCTCTATTGTGCTGTTACCCGCACTGGGTATTGGTCTGCTGGTCAGTATGTTCCAGGCTGCGACACAAATTAACGAAATGACCCTGAGCTTTATTCCCAAGCTGTTGATTACGTTTCTGACCCTGGCACTGGCAGGCCCATGGTTATTGAACCTGTTAATCAACTACACCAAGCAACTCATCGACAATATCCCCTACGTGCTTGGTTAGGTGGCGGGGCTTACGTGATGGTTTTCTCAAGCGCCGAATTACTTTCACAAATCAGCGAGCTGGTCTGGCCCCTGTTCAGGATTGCCGGCCTGGTCACGGCGATGCCAATCCTTGGTCCACGCCTGTTACCACCACGACTCAAGGTGGTCTTTGTTATTGCCCTGACACTGGCTATTGCACCGCACATCGCCTCGCCAACCGTGCAGGTTGAAATGTTCAGCCTGGCGGGTGGTTTTATTGCATTACAGCAGGTACTTATCGGCCTGACGATGGGCTTTGCATTACAACTTGTATTTGCTGTATTCGTACTCGGTGGCCAGGTTATTGCGTTGACGATGGGACTGGGTTTTGCGTCTTTGAACGATCCGACCACGGGTATTGTGGTACCGACGGTCAGTCAGTTTTATTCGATCTTTGTCACGCTGTTGTTTTTTTCAATGAACGGCCACCTCATAATGATCGAAGTGCTGGCTGACAGTTTTGTTGCATTGCCGGTCACAACGACCTGGGCAGCCTTTGAAGGTATATGGACATTACTGAGCTGGGCAGGTTACATATTTTCCGGTGCAGTATTGATGGCACTGCCCGCGATTGCATCGATGCTGATGGTGAACATCGGTTTTGGTGTCATGACCCGTGCAGCCCCGCAACTGAATATCTTCGCAATTGGTTTCCCGATCATTATGACGATCGGTTTTGTCATTATCCTCGTATCACTGCCAAGCATTATTCCATTGTTTGAGAGTCTGCTGGACAGTGTATTTGAACTGATGCGCGTCATTGTCGGGGGGGCGGGCTGATGCCAGCAGAATCCGGACAGGAACGTACCGAACAACCGACCCCGAAGCGACTTAACGAGGCACGTCGCAAGGGGCAGATCGCCCGTTCCCGTGAATTGAATACGACGGCAGTGCTGTTAACCGGGGCGGCAGGAATGCTGCTACTGGGTGAAGGCCTGCTAGGTGGCCTGACCGATATTATGTCCAGTAGCCTGACCCTGGACCGGGCAACTATTTTTAACCCGGATGCACCGGTTGAGCTGTTTACCAAAAGTGTCGTTGATGGTCTTCTCACCCTGACGCCGTTGTTTGTACTGCTCGTGTTTATCGCCATTCTTGCACCGATGGCCCTGGGCGGATTTTCGTTCAGTACTGACGCGATTGCGTTCAAGTGGGAAAAGCTTGATCCCATCAAAGGCATTGGCAGGATCTTCGCCTGGCGTGGCCTGGTTGAATTGCTCAAGGCGCTGGCAAAATTCCTGATCGTTGCAGCGGTAACAATCACCTTCCTGTGGCTGAATACCGATCGGATTATTTACCTCGGTGAGCTCGGCATTGACGCGGCATTGGCCGAGACAGCGGATATTCTGTTCTGGGGTTTCCTGTTTGTCAGTAGCGCCCTGATCGTCGTGACCGCGGTGGATGTGCCGTTCCAGCTCTGGGATCACAAGCGCCAACTCATGATGACGCTGCAGGAAGTTAAAGACGAATACAAGGAAACCGATGGTCGTCCCGAAGTGAAACAGCAGATCCGCAAGATGCAAATGGAGATGGCGGATCGCCGCATGATGCAGGAAGTGCCGAAGGCCGATGTGGTCGTCACCAACCCGACGCACTATGCCGTGGCACTCAAGTATGACCAGGAAACAATGGCTGCACCACGTGTGATTGCCAAGGGTGCAGATCTTATTGCGGCAGAAATTAAAAAGGTTGCACGTGAACACGGTGTGCCTATCGCAGCGGCACCACCGTTGACACGTGCGCTGTTCTACAGCACTGAGTTAAACGATGAAATTCCTGCTGGCCTGTATATGGCGGTTGCGCAGGTACTTGCCTATGTCTTCCAGCTCGATAAGAAGCACAAGGCAAGCAATGATGAAGACATTGAACTTCCGGACTTACCAATTCCGGATGATTTGAAACGTGATGAATAAGTCGTAGTCATCACGCAGGAACGAGAGAAAACGTTATGGCAGATGCAAGTGTACTAAGCGGGATACGCGATGTGAATCGTAACGGTATCGGGGCGATGATCCTGCTCCTGATGTTGTTGGCAATGATGGTGATCCCGATCCCGCCGATGCTACTCGACATATTTTTTACATTTAATATTGCACTTGCCCTGGTGGTGCTACTGTCAGGTATCTACAGTACACGGCCGCTTGATTTTACGGCCTTCCCGAGTGTGCTGCTCATCGCCACACTATTGCGCCTCGGTCTGAACGTTGCATCAACACGCGTCGTGTTGCTTGAGGGGCATACCGGTTCGGATGCGGCGGGTGAAGTGATTTATGCCTTCGGTGACTTCGTTGTCGGTGGTAACTACACGGTCGGCCTGGTTGTGTTCATTATTCTCGTTATTATCAACTTCGTGGTGGTTACCAAAGGTGCAGGTCGCGTCTCGGAAGTCAGTGCGCGTTTCACATTGGATGCGATGCCCGGTAAACAAATGGCGATCGATGCGGATCTGAACTCTGGTTTGATTGACCAGGATGAAGCGCGTCAGCGGCGTTCGGATGTTGCACGCGAAGCTGATTTTTATGGGGCGATGGATGGTGCCAGCAAGTTCGTCCGTGGTGATGCAGTGGCGGGTATCCTCATCCTGTTTATCAATATCATCGGTGGCCTGAGTATCGGCATGGTCCAGCATGACCTGGACTTCGACACAGCTGTTCAGTACTACACACTACTGACAATTGGTGATGGCCTTGTTGCACAGATACCGTCACTCGTGTTGTCCACAGCGGCTGCGATTATGGTGACGCGTAGCTCATCTGAAAATGACATGGGTAATCAGATCCTCGGCGAATTATTCCAGAATCCGAGAGCACTCATGGTGACCGGTACGATCATCGGTATTATCGGTCTTATCCCGGGTATGCCGAACCTGGCATTCCTGACCCTGGCAGTTATCTGTATTGGTGGTTCGTTCATGATTATGAAGCGTAACCAGGTGGCCGAGCAGGAGGAAGTTGCTGAAGCCGCCGCGGCACCACCACCCATACCGGCCGAACAGGCCGCCGAGAACAAGGAATTGAGCTGGGAAGATGTGGTGCCTGTCGACATTATTGGTCTTGATGTCGGCTACAAGCTGATTCCATTGGTTGATCGCAAGCAGGGGGGGCAACTGCTGAACCGAATCAAGGGTGTGCGTAAGAAGCTTACCCAGGAACTTGGCTTCCTGATCCCATCAGTGCATATCCGTGACAAGCTGGACCTGTCGCCGAATGCTTATTCAATTTCACTAATGGGCGTACCGGTCGGTGAAGCAGAGATCCACCCGGATCGTGAAATGGCGATTAACCCGGGCCAGGTCTTTGGTGTGATTGACGGTTTGCCAACCACGGATCCAGCCTTTGGACTCGATGCCCTGTGGATTGACCCGATGCAGCGTGAAGAAGCGCAGACGATGGGCTATACCGTTGTGGATGCGAGTACCGTGATTGCGACCCACCTGAGCCAGATCCTGCACAGCCATGCCCATGAACTGCTTGGCCGGGAAGATGTACAACAGTTACTCGATAATCTTGCCAAAACAGCGCCGAAGCTGGTTGAGGGACTGGTTCCGGATACCTTGTCACTGGGTGTCATCCAGAAGGTTCTGCAAAACCTGCTCGAGGAGCGTGTCCCGATCCGCGATATTCGCTCGATCGTCGAGACATTGGCGGCCCAGGCCCCTATGAGTCAAGATGCCGCCACTTTGACGGCACAGGTTCGTGTCGCCCTTGGTCGCTCAATTGTCCAGTATATCAATGGGATGGAGCCAGAAATGTCGGTCATCACCCTGGATCCAATGCTGGAACGGATATTGCAGGATTCACTGCTGTCAGCGGATGAATCCGGTGCAGGACTGGAACCGGGACTCGCTGAACGCTTACTGCAATCATTACAGGCGGCGGCACAGGAACAGGAAACTGCAGGCAAAACGCCGATCCTGGTTGTCTCTCCACCGCTACGATTGCTGATAGCGCGATTTGTACGGCATGCGGTACCGGAGTTACATGTGCTGGCGTTCAGCGAAATTCCGGATTCGAAACAGATCCGTATCGTGGCAAATGTGGGCAAGGACTGATGATAGCAACACCATGATTGTCGAATGACAATCCCGATAAGAAGAGCGAACTATGAAGATCAAACGATTCTTTGCCAAAGATATCAGTGGCGCCATCCGCGATGTGCGGAATGAGCTGGGTGCTGATGCGGTCATCCTTTCCAATCGTGAGGTCACAGGCGGAATTGAGATAGTTGCAGCAGTAGATTATGACGAGGCGCTGTTTGAGGGTACCGGCCTCGATACTGGCAAAGACAGTGTTCCTGCTACACATACTGAAACGCCGGCTGCACAGGCCACGCCGGCAAGTGAACCGGAAACCGTTCGTCAGCAGCAACCTGTTACTGCGACACGGCCAGCAGCAAAAATTGAATGGTCTCAGGAACCGACCCTGGTCGAGATGCGTCGTGAAATGGAAAGCCTGCGAGGGATGATGGAAGATCGTCTTACCGGCCTCGCCTGGGGTGAAGAGGCACGTCGTCATCCCGGTCGTGCACAACTGGTTCGCGAACTGATGCTGATGGGGCTGAGCCCTGCACTGTGCAACGAGCTGGCCAACCACCAGCCTGAACAGCATGATTTTTCTATGATGTGGCGGGCAAGCCTTGGGCGTCTCGCCATGCAGTTACCCGTGAGTGAAACTGATTGCCTCGACGACGGCGGCATTATTGCCCTGGTTGGCCCGACCGGTGTCGGCAAGACCACCACGATTGCGAAGCTTGCGGCGCGTTACGCATTACGCCATGGCAAACAACATGTCGCACTGGTTACGACAGACAGCTACCGTATCGGGGCACATGAACAATTACGTATTTATGGTCGTATCCTGGATGTACCGGTACACGTGGCTAATGACAGCAAGGAACTCCATCAAATACTCAAGGGCCTGAGCGACAAACGACTCGTGTTGATCGATACCGCGGGCATGAGTCAGCGTGACGTGCGCCTGTCTGAACAATTTTCGGTCATCCATGATGGCTCACCACTGGCACGCAGTTTCCTCGTGTTGTCGGCGACAACACAATTTGCCGCACTCGATGAAACCATCAAGGTATTTAGTGCTGCCGAGCCTGAAGGCTGCATTATCACGAAGACCGATGAGGCCAGCAGTCTTGGACCGGTCCTGTCAGTCATCGCTCGTCACCAGCTGCCGATGGCCTACGTTGCCAATGGCCAGCGTGTACCGGAAGACATTCGACTGGCACGGGCAAACAACCTCGTGCGCCAGGCCGAGGAACTCAAGGTGACAGACAAGTCCGATATCGGAAACGAGTTACTGCCGTACGCAACACAGGAGTATTTCGCACATGTACATGGCTGAAGCGCGTATTGATCAGGCAGAGGGTATGCGACAGATGTCCAATCCGCACCCGGTCCGAGTGATTACGGTGGCAAGTGGTAAAGGCGGCGTCGGCAAGACAAATGTGTCAGCCAACCTCGCGATGGCACTGGCGGGCATGGATAAAAAGGTCATGCTCATGGATGCCGACCTTGGTCTTGGTAATGTGGATGTTATGTTGGGTGTGCATCCTGTATATAACCTGTCCCATGTCATTAATGGTGAACGCACACTTGAAGAAGTGATCGTTGAAGGGCCAGGGGGTATGAACATTGTTCCGGCCTCTTCGGGCGTAAAGAATATGTCGGAACTGACACCTGAAGAACATGCCGGGTTGGTAAGGGCATTCAGTGAATTAAATAACTCGCTGGACGTGTTATTGATTGATACCGCAGCGGGTATCTCAGACAGTGTTATTACGTTCAGCCGGGCGGCGCAGGAAGTCCTCGTCGTGGTCTGTGATGAGCCTGCCAGTATTACCGATGCCTATGCCCTGATTAAGGTGCTCAACAAGGAACATGGCCTGTTCCGTTTCCGGGTGCTGGTGAACATGGTTCACAGCGTCCAGCAGGGGCGTGATCTGTTTGGCAAGCTGCTCAAGGTCACGGACCGTTTTCTTGATGTGGCACTCGATTTCGTAGGCGCTATTCCTTATGATGATTACTTGCGTAAGGCAATTCAGCGCCAGCGGGCAGTGGTCGATGCCTACCCGCGCAGCCGTTCTTCACTTGCGTTTAAAAAACTGGCTCAGGCGACTGAAAAATGGCCAACTGCAAAGACTGCAAACGGTCACCTCGAGTTTTTTGTCGAACGACTTGTTCATAATGAATCGAATAGTTGGCTGGCGGAGAATGTGTCATGAATGGAGTCGCCATGTATGCTGAAAACCAGGGTAATACCCAGGAGCAATTAATCATTGAGCATGCACCGTTGGTCAAAAGGATTGTTTATCACATGACAACCCGTTTGCCTCCGAGTGTGCCGATCGATGACTTGATCCAGGCCGGTATGATTGGTCTCATTGAGGCATCACGTCATTACGATCCTAGCCAGGGCGCGAGTTTTGATACCTATGCAGGTATCCGGATCCGTGGTGCAGTGGTTGACGAGGTTCGCAAGAACGACTGGGCACCCCGCTCAGTGTATAAAAAGTCCCGGGCAATTTCAGAAGCAGTACGTGCGATCGAAAACAGGTATGGTCGTGATGCACGTGACTATGAAGTTGCAAAGGAACTCGATATCAGTCTCGAGGAGTATCACCAGTTATTGCAGGATGCGAGCGGTTACCGTGTTACCAGCTACGACGAGGTAACGGGTACTGATGAGGGACTGATCAATTCTCTGTCGGGCAATTCAGAAACTCCCTATGAAGGGGTGCAGCATAATGATTTTCGCAAGGCACTGGCAGAGACCATCTCTGGCTTGCCTGAGCGGGAACGTCTTGTCATGGCTCTGTACTATGATGAGGAGCTCAATTTGCGTGAAATTGGTGAGGTTCTGGGCGTCACAGAGTCCCGGGTGAGCCAGATTCACAGTCAGGCGATTGTACGTCTGCGAGCGCGAATGACAGATTGGGTAACAGATAGCTAAACCATTTCGGCTTGCTGCCGACAATATAGATGTATTCGTTTTTTTAAACCATAATTTTTGTAATGAAATAAGGCAACTTGCAACAGGAGCTTGCTTTGGACAAGAACATGAAAATCCTCATTGTCGATGATTTCTCGACAATGCGAAGAATAATCAAGAACTTACTCAGAGATCTTGGGTTTAATAACACGGCTGAAGCTGATGACGGGCAAACTGCCCTGCCAATGCTGCAGGCCGGAGGTTATGACTTCCTGGTTACCGACTGGAACATGCCGGGCATGACAGGTATTGACCTGCTCAAGGCTGTGAGGGCTGATGAGAAGATTGCAACTCTGCCAGTATTAATGGTTACCGCTGAGCAAAAACGTGAGCAGATCGTTGAAGCGGCACAGGCCGGGGTGAATGGGTATGTCGTCAAGCCATTCACAGCGGAAGTGCTGAGAGAAAAAATTGACAAGATCTTTGAGCGTGTTGATGCCTGAGCAGGGAGTAAGTACTGGTGGATGATAACGAACTTATAGCAGAAAGTTATCTGGAGAAGGCACGCGGAATTATTACTGAAGTTGAAGCAGGAAATTTTGAAGCAGCGGACAAATTGGTCGAAGACCTGTCCCGTTTTCGCGACAAGAGCCTGTTTCAGGAGTTGGGAAAACTGACTCGTGAGTTTCATGACTCTCTGAACAGTTTTCGTCTCGATGCTCGCCTCGCCGAGTTGACGGATATAGAGATACCGGATGCAAGGGAACGACTGCAGCATGTGATCAACATGACGGAGCAGTCAGCACATAAAACAATGGGTGTGATTGAAGACCTGTTGCCATTGTGTGAAGACCTCGACAAACAGGGTGGTGACATCCTGGAATTGTGGCGACGCTTTATGAAGCGGGATATGGAGCCACAGGAATTTCGGGATCTGTGTAAGGAAATTGAAGCGTTTCTTGGTGATCAACATGGCGGGACAGTAAAGATCCGCGGCGGTCTGAACGACATCATGATGGCGCAGGATTTTCAGGACATTACCGGGCAGATTATCAGCAGGGTGATTACGCTGGTATCAGACCTTGAAGTCAGCCTGGTGAAACTGATTCGTGAAGGTGGTGCGATCATGGATGAAGCGCAAGCTGGCAGCACCAGGAAAGAACAAGATGAGCGGGCCAAGCTTGATGGACCACAGGTACCGGGCATTGACAGTGAAGGTGCAGTTTCAGGTCAGGATGAGGTCGACGACTTGTTATCAAGCCTGGGATTCTAGTGATGGGTAGCGGCAATATGGCAATTGATACTGATGACGAGATTTTGCAGGACTTCCTTGTTGAAGCAGGGGAGATCCTTGAAGATCTGGGTAACCAGCTGGTTGACCTGGAGCAGAACAGTGATGATCCTGAACTGCTGAATGCCGTATTCCGAGGTTTCCATACGATTAAGGGTGGCGCAAGCTTCCTGAGTCTTGAGCCGCTGGTCGGACTTTGTCACCTCGCTGAAGATGTTTTTAACCTGTTACGTAATGGTGAGCGTGAAGTCGATGCACGTCTGATGGATGTCATCTTGCCGGTACTCGACAGCCTGAACGAAATGTTTGATTACCTGCGTGATGGCCAGATGCCACCCGATGCCGATCCTGCCCAGTTACAGGCCCTTGATGCGATACTAAAAGGCGAAGAAGCATCTTCACCAGCCGCGCCAGAGCCACCTGCTGCCGAAGAGCCAGCTGCAGCAGCAACAGCGGCCGCCGGTGATGAAGCAGATGATGAATTCGAAGCCATGCTGGAGGCATCGGCGGGGGACAAGGCCGAAGAGACTGAAGCCACACAGGCTGGTGATGCATCATCAGATGAAATCACTGATGATGAGTTTGAGGCCTTACTTGACCAGATGCATGGTAAGGGCAAGTTCAATCCGGATGTCGCTAAAGACGAGGCCGAGAGCGATGCCGGTGGAAGTGCTGCGGATGAAGCTGCAAGTGACGAGATTAGCGATGACGAGTTTGATGCATTGCTGAATCAGTTACATGGCTCAGCAGGTGTACCGGGAGCCAAACCAGCAGGTGGTGAAGAGAAAAAAGCACCTGAGCCAGAGGCGCCTAAAGCCGAGCCTCCGAAGGCAGAAGCGCCTAAAGAAGAACCGAAAGCCGACGCAGCGGCAGCGAAGCCTGCCCCGGCGAGAAAACCACCTGCTCGTGAAGCTGCACAAACTGAATCGACGGTACGTGTCGATACGAAACGACTTGACGATATCATGAATCTTGTTGGTGAGCTGGTGCTGGTACGTAACCGTCTCTCTACCCTGCAGACATCAGTTGAAAATGAACATGTTTCGGCGGCAGTTTCCAATCTTGATGTGGTGACGGCTGATCTGCAAAACGCGGTCATGAAGACACGTATGCAACCGATCAAGAAAGTATTCGGTCGCTTTCCGCGTGTTGTGCGAGATCTTGCCCGTAGCCTGAGTAAAGAAATCACGCTTGAGATGGAAGGTGAAGATACCGATCTGGACAAGAACCTGGTTGAGGCACTTGCCGATCCACTCGTGCATCTTGTACGTAACGCGGTAGACCACGGTATCGAAATGCCCGATGAACGTGAGGCGGCAGGCAAGTCTAGAACCGGACGTGTCTTGTTAAAGGCCTCTCAGGAAGGTGACCATATCGAACTTTCCATTTCTGACGACGGTAAGGGAATGGATCCGGACAAGCTCAGGAAGATTGCCGTTGATAAAGGCCTGATGGATGAAGATGCTGCAGATCGTCTGTCCGAACGGGATTGCTATAACCTGATCTTCGCACCGGGCTTTTCCACCAAGCAGGAAATTTCCGATATTTCCGGTCGTGGCGTGGGTATGGATGTAGTCAAGACACGCATCGTCCAGCTTAATGGCTCTGTTGAAGTTGATTCGAAACTTGGTGAAGGCAGTATCCTGCTCATCAAGGTACCACTGACCCTGGCAATCATGCCGACCTTGATGGTGGTACTGGGCACACAGACATTTGCCCTGCCACTGGTTAACGTGTCCGAAATTTTCGATCTCGATCTGAGAAATACCAACGTCATTGATGGCCAGCAAGTCATTCTCGTCCGTGACAAACCATTGCCGCTGTATTACCTGCGTGACTGGCTCGCGAGTGGTTCGATAGAACGCGACAAGACTGAAAACAGTCACGTGGTGATTGTTTCGGTTGGCAGGCAACGTATCGGTTTTGTTGTCGATGAATTGTTAGGCCAGGAAGAAGTCGTTATCAAGCCACTCGGTGCAATGTTGCAGGGGACAGACGGCATGGCCGGTGCCACAATTACCGGCGATGGTAATATTGCGTTAATTCTTGATGTAGCAGGGTTGCTGAAAGCCTACGCACGTCGAATGTAAGGGGTAAATCCATGGTCGCGCGTGTTTTGATCGTTGATGACTCGAGTTTCTTTCGACACCGGCTCAATGAAATTCTGGAAGCTGATTCTCACATACAGGTGATTGGAACTGCGAATAATGGTGTTGAGGCCATAAAGCAGGCGGCTGAGTTAAAGCCGGACGTTATCACGATGGATATCGAGATGCCGGTCATGGATGGCATTACTGCCGTGCGTAAAATCATGCAGGGATCCCCAACACCTGTATTAATGTTTTCCTCCCTGACCACAGAAGGTGCTAAGGCTACCCTTGATGCACTTGATGCCGGTGCGGTTGATTTCCTGCCAAAGAAATTTGACGACATCTCCAAGGACAAGGACGAAGCAAAGCGTCTGCTTTGTGCCCGGGTCAGGTTGATCGCAGCCCGTGGTCTGCCCAGAACAGTTGCCCCTGTTGCGGCGCCAAAATCGGCCGCCAGTAAACCGGTTACCCGGCCTTCAGCAATGCCGACGAAAGGTAACTACAAGATCGTTGCCATCGGTACCTCGACCGGCGGACCTGTCGCATTGCAGGATGTCCTGACAAAATTGCCTGCCAGTTTTCCGGTTCCACTGGTGCTTATTCAGCATATGCCAGCAACATTTACCCCCGCGTTTGCACAACGTCTTGACGGTTTGTGCAATATACGCGTGCGTGAAGCGGCTGAAGGTGATGTGCTTGAACCTGGTCTTGCCCTGCTCGCACCAGGCGGTAAACAGATGGAGATCAAGAAGCAAGGCAGTAAATCTGTCATTTCAATTTCAGAACCGAAGCCTGGCCAGACCTATAAACCCTCGGTTGATATTACGTTTGATTCCGTTGCCAGGCTATATCCAGGCAAGGCACTGGCAATTGTACTGACTGGCATGGGTTCAGATGGCCGCGAAGGCGCGCGCGCCCTGAAGCGAGGCGGCTCAAAACTGTGGTCACAAGACGAAGAAAGTTGTGTTGTTTACGGGATGCCTGCAGCAGTGGCAGAAGCAGGGCTCTCAGATAGTGTATTGCCATTAGCTGATATTGGTTCCAGCCTGGCACGGTGCGTATGAGGCCATTATGGATATTTTAAGTATTGTTGGGATTGTTGTTGCACTGGGAGCCATTCTTGGTGGCAATATTCTTGAAGGTGGTCATACAGATTCACTGATCCAGATGACCGCGTTTGTGATTGTGGGCGGTGGCACACTCGGCGCGGTCATGTTGCAGACAGAACTGTCTGTGTTTACGCGCGGCCTGAAGATGCTTGTCTGGATCTTTATTCCACCGAAGGTGGCGGGTGAGGAAGCCGTTGAAAAAATTGTTGAGTGGAGCAACATCGCACGTAAGGAAGGCCTGCTCGGCCTGGAAGCGATTACTGACTCCGAAGAAGACCCGTTTGCCAAAAAAGGCTTGCAGCTTCTTGTAGATGGTAGTGAGCCCGAGGTGATTCGGAACATTCTTGAGGTCGAGGTGGATGTAAAAGAACACCACGATACCCAGGCCGCCAAGGTCTACGAAGGTTTTGGTGGTTACTCACCGACGGTCGGAATTATCGGGGCGGTGATGGGGCTTATTCACGTGATGAACAATCTTGCTGATCCAAGCAAGCTCGGCCCCGGTATCGCGGTTGCATTCGTGGCAACGATCTACGGTGTTGGCCTGGCTAACCTGTTTTTCCTGCCAATGGCGGCCAAGCTAAAGGGGCTCATCCATTACCAGACACAGTTTCGCGAAATGGTGATTGAAGGTGTGATCGCCATCGCCGAAGGTGAAAACCCACGAAATATTGAAACGAAGTTACAAGGCTACCTGCAATAACAGGCTATGAGTGATATATGGCGCGTAAAAAGAAACATGAAGAGCATGAAAACCACGAGCGCTGGCTCGTGTCGTATGCCGACTTCATTACGCTGCTGTTCGCCTTCTTCGTGGTGATGTACTCGGTATCATCGGTCAACGAAGGTAAATACCGCGTCTTGTCAGATACCCTGCAGTCATCATTCAAGCAAGCAGGTAAGTCGGATCAGCCTATCCAGATCGGGCAAATTGCCCGTACCCTCAACCCATTTAACGAAGGTCTGCAAACGAACGCGGACAAGGATACCCTGCAGCATATTATTCAGCCGATCCAGGTTGCCAAACAGGATCCTGATTCACTGCTCGATATAGCAGCAGGGCAAGGTTCCGGATTGGGTGAAGGCATGGGGCCGGGGCTGGGAATGGGTGATTCAGATGATGCTAAAGAACAACAGATTCGTGATATGGCAGACGAGATTAAAACGACTGTTGCCAGCCTGATTGATCAGAACCTGGTGATCATCCGTGAACTCAAGGATGGTGTGGAGATCGAGATCAAGTCACGGGTGCTGTTTCCAAGTGGTAGCGCATCACTGTCAATCGATGCAGAAAAATTGTTGATTCGTCTTGCTGCAAGTCTGGCACGATTCCCAAGCTCCATGCAGGTGGAAGGGCATACTGATGACAGCCCGGTGAATTCAGCAAGGTACGAGAGTAACTGGGAATTGTCTGCAGCAAGAGCTGCGACGGTGGTGAATCTTTTTGCTGAACACGATATGGATCCAACCCGTATGTGGGCAGTGGGTTATGCGAATTATAAACCGGCAACGGATGCAGGCGCAGTTGGAACCGGTGCCCTGAACAGGCGTGTCGTATTGATGCTCAGGCCTAACCAGGCAGAACCAGAGCCGGAACCGGATGAATCTGCTACAAGCCTGACACCTGCCCCCGAGCCTGAACCGGTTCCCGAGCCTGTGCCGTTACCATTGAGCCCGATTTCGGAAACACCGGAAACGGCGCCAACAATCATTGCACCGCCCATCAAACCACTGGGATTGCCTCAGGCATTACCTCAAGCAGGTGGCCTGATCCCACTGCCTCAGGCACCGCAGGAGGCTGTACAATGAAGGTGTGGGCAATTGCAAACCAGAAAGGCGGGGTTGGCAAGACAACCACCGCGATTACGCTGGCCGGGTTATTGTCACAACGTGGCAAGCGTTGCCTGTTGGTTGATGCTGATCCACATGGTTCATTGACGGTGTATCTGGGTCATGATCCCGATACGTTGTCTGGCGGTCTGTACCAGTTATTCCACGAACAGGGCGAATACAGCACCGCCAAGGTCAAGGGACTGGTACTGGAGTCCGACTTTGAAAATATTGCCCTGTTGCCTGCATCAACGGCAATGGCAGCACTAGACAGGCAAATGGGAACCCGTGCAGGGATGGGACTGGTCTACACGCGTGCACTGCAATGCCTGAAAGATGAATATGACTACGTGCTCATCGATTGCCCGCCTCAGCTCGGCATCCTTATGGTAAATGCGCTGGCCGTGTGTGATGAATTATTGGTGCCGGTGCAAACTGAATTCCTTGCCCTGAAGGGATTGGAAAGAATGATGCATACCCTGCATATGATTATGCAGTCACGTAACACCATACTGAAATATACCGTTATCCCGACACTTTATGATCGCCGTACCAAGGCTTCACGTGGTGCGTTACAGGTGTTGCAGGAACAGTACAAGGAAAGCTTGTGGGACGGGGTTATCCCGGTGGATACTCAATTCCGTGAGGCCAGTCGGCGTGGCATGCCTTTATCGCTGCTGGCAAAGGGTACGCGTGGCTGCCAGGCCTATACCAGCCTGCTACAACACCTGCTTGGTGAAGTGAGCACAGTGGAAGATGCGGTGGCGAACTCATGAGCAAACAGACACTGGAAAAAGAAACACAACTCGAGACACCGCAGAAGGTTGTCATGGAATACCTTGACGCCTTGCTATCAGAAGTGGAGGTCGTCGAAGAACAGGTTGTTCCGACCCTGCGGATGGAAGTTGAGCAGGTTGAACCGGCGATAGAGACTGAGGTTTCGCTGCCACAGGCCGATATAGTCACAGAGGTTGCTGTCGAACCGGAAGTATCGCTTGAGCACGCTGTCAATGAAGCCTTCCCGGCACTGGCAGAGAATGAATTTCAGGTACTTCTGTTTGATGTGGCGGGGGTAAAACTCGCGGTGTCACTGGACAAGCTCAACGGTATTCTGGAGTGGTCGGATGCTGTCACACAAATGCCGAACAGTTCTGACTGGTTCCTCGGCGTGCTGGATGAGCGTGAAACACGCATCAAGGTGATTGATATCGCGACGCTGGTGGTGCCGTCAAAATTCCGTGTTAATCACAACAGGGACGTGCTAAAGAAGATTATCCTCATCGGCGATTCTCATTGGGGGCTGGCCTGTGATGCAGTATCTGAGGTTGTCACGTTGCAATATGACGACGTGAAGTGGCGCGGGGCAGGAAGTAAACGTCCGTGGCTGGCCGGTACGGTGAAAGAGCACATGTGTGCGCTCATAGATGTGGATGAATTTGCCGAGTTGCTGGGATCTGATCAACTCGAGCCGGCAGACTGAATTTTGGCATGGAAAATGCATTTTTTATGCTAAATATGACGATTTTGTCATGAATTTGACACGTAAACGCATAGAACGACTAATATATTGAAATAAGAAAGGTTTAGTACAGAGGCGATAAACATGGACCATGCTGCAGAGAATACTGATGATGTTATGTTGCAATGGGTAACCTTCCGTCTGGAAGGCGAGCTATACGGCATAAACGTTATCCAGGTTCAGGAAGTCCTTCGTGTCAGTGAAGTGGCACCCGTACCCGGCGCACCGAATTACGTACTTGGCATTATCAACCTGCGTGGCAATGTCGTGACGGTGATTGATACGCGCCGTCGATTCATGCTGACAGAACGCGAAATTGACGATGATGCCAGGATTGTCGTGATCGAGGTGATGGGCCAGATTGTTGGTCTGCTAGTCGACAGCGTGGCCGAGGTGGTTTACCTGAGAGAGTCTGAAATCGAGCAGGCACCAGATGTCGGTAATGATGAAAGCTCGAAATATATTCAGGGTGTTGCATCACGAGAAAGCGGTTTGTTGATACTCGTGGATGTGAACAAGCTCCTGAGTACGGATGAATGGCAGGAGGTAGCTGAGTTGTAGGCAGCTGACATGTGTCTATGGTCGAGATTAATGATCTAAAACCATTAATACCGATTTACCCGAAGCGGCCTCTTGACCGCGTTGAGAAGAACCGGGGTAAGGAAGACAATAACACGGGACAGGGTTCGTCCAAGAAGAATAAGGACGAAGATGAAGACGGCTCACGTGTTGATGAATTTGCTTGAGCAGTTTCAGCCCAATGCAACAGCAGAGGTTTAGTGATGGATATTCAAATGATTATTGTTCTGCTGGCAGTAGCTTTATTACTGAGCCTGGTTCTGCATGCAGTTCAGGCATACCGCATCCGCGGTGACCGCGAGACAATCGCGAAACTTTCAGAAAGTGTTGCTCACTTGCAAGGCGACATGAATGCACTATGCAGCGGTTCGGTCGGTGTCGGTAAACGTATCAACAGGCTGGAAACGAAAAGCCGCCTGCAGGCAGAACGACAGACACGCCTTGAACACCAGACACCTGACTTGCAGAGCTACGGTAATGCGGCACGACTGGCCAATAAGGGTGCAGATGTCGAAGAGCTGGTTGACCACTGCGGTTTGTCGCGTGGCGAAGCTGAACTAATTCTGTTTCTTAACTCACAGCAGCACGAGCAACAAGCGCACTAAACAAGCTTCTCGGGCGCTGCATTCACCACTGCTGTATCGGGTTGACCAAGATGGTTGCCCTGCATGAAATCTATCCCTGCATTGCGAAGTATGCTGACCAGTTCAGGCCGATCAACGTGTCCCGCAATTGTTTTCATTCCCGAGCTATGAGCGACTTCTGCAATCGTTGACACCAGGGTCTGGTTGGCCTGGTCATTCGGCATATTAGTAATCAGCCTGCCATCTATTTTCAAAAAGTCCAGCGGCAGTCTTTCAAGGGTTTGCTTGAAGTTAGAACCGGAGCCGAAATTATCAAGCGTGAACTGACAACCTGTCTCACGTAAGCGGAGCATATGCAGACGAATCAGTTCAAGCTTCTGGATCGCATCGTGTTCGGTGACTTCAAAGATAAGCTGGCTGCCCTTGACACTGGACTGTTCAAGCAGGTCGTTAATATGCAGGATGAACTCATGGTTACGCAGGCTTTCACCCGAAATATTAATACTGATTGTGGATGTGTTGTTTTCCACATCCAGTGCATTAATGGCCTTGCGTGTTACGTAACGATCAATCTCACAGATCATACCGATGCGTTCAGCGACCGGGATGAATGTCGATGGGCGAAGCAACTTGCCGTCTTTGTCATCCAGCCTGAGCAATACCTCATAATGATGAACAGTGTTATCACTGCCGGATAATACGGGTTGGTAGAGCAGGCTGAAACTGTTACTGGACAGGCTTTCCTGTAGCAGTGGTTTCCAGAAGCGCTCCTGCTCACGACTGATCGTGTTTTCATCATTCTCGGAGAAAATATGCAGCTTATTGGTTGCATGCTGTTTGGCCAGCTGGCATGAGTAGTCCGCATGAGAAAGTATTTCGGTGCCCGGGCTGTGGGTGTGGCGATTTATCCGGGTGATGCCGATACTGATCGACAACGGGTAATCATGCTTGTCACTCCTGAACACAAAGCCAGAGCAGGCCTCGAGGATATCATTTGCCAGCGACACTTCGTCACCTTCCTGGATGTTTTCCATGAGCAGGGCAAACTCATCACCACTGATACGGGCAAGCAGGTGCGATGTATCGACCTGGTTACGTAGAATGGTCGCGACTTCAACCAGTAGTCTGTCTGCCGAGAGATGACCTTCGCTGTCCACAACAGTCTTGAAATTATTGATGTCGATAAACAGCAAGGCGCTGTTCTGGTTATAGTTACGTGTATATATGCTGGCCAGTTCAAGTGACTCATCAAGCCTGCGGCGGTTGTATAGACCCGTCAGGTCATCATGAGTAACAAGGTATTTCAGTCGTGCTTCGGCAATCCGGTATTCTTTCAGTGTTGCCTCGAGCTGTTGTTCATATTTGAGTCGAGTGTCACGTTCCCATTTCTGACCGAGTGCCGAGATAATGCGGGGGATAAGTTCAACACTGTCGACAGGTGTAAACATGACGTCGGTTGCGCCGCTGTCAAAACATGCCCGTGCAGTTTCTTCGCGCCATTTCTTTTCCGGTGTTGTCATGATGACTGGGATGCGGCTCCACAGCGGGTGCTTGCGCATTGCCCTGCAAACAGCATGACCGTCTTTCCCCGGCATGATGACATCCAGCAGTACCAGGTCGATGTCACAGTGGTCATCGACAGTATAATTGTCCAGGCGTGCTATGGCCTTGTTTGCATCATAGGTCGTGACGATATTTGAGAAACCGGCATATTCAAGAATGGCGGAAAACAGGATGATGTTGGTTGGCATATCATCAACAATGAGTATGCGCATATCATGCAACTCATCCCGCGACGGTGTACGTGATAATTGTGGTGATGGCCTGAATTGTATCGCAGCCATTGTGTTTGCCTGGTTGTTCTGATTATCCACTGCCATACCTGTCAGGTGTTATTTCGAATCCATTCTTCGGCCTTGCCATTTACAAGATACGCAAAGGCAATTACTTCAGCAACAGCTATATACAGGTTTTTGGGTATCTCGTCACCTACTTCAAGCCGTGAAAGTAGCTTGGCCAGGTCAGCATCCTCATGCAGTGGTACATTGTTTTCTTTGGCAATCCGGTAGATCTGCTGGGCGATCTTGTCATAGCCCTTGGCCGTAACAGTCGGTGTATCTTCGCCATTGTAGTGGAGTGCTATCGCGCGGGTTACATCCTCCACCTTGTTATCATCAACAACTTCACCGTCAATTGTTCGCCCTTTGTGCTGGTCACTCATGCGTCAGGCCCTTGTTTTGACGATGTGGTTATCAAGCGGTATTTCGCGTGGCTTTTCCATCTCGCCTGTGCTGAACGTGAAGCTGCCGGGAGTCAGCCCCCGTTCACGCATGTTGTCTTCAAGCAGTTTGCTATAGGACTGAAAAACCTTTTGAGCAACGTCACTCTTGCTGCGAAAATCAGTATGAATCTCATCCTGCTGGGCGCGAATGATTGCCTGGACTTCACCGAGTTCATCAAAATTAAAATTAACAACAACACGCCACTGGTGTTGGTTTAATTCCTGATCATTCTGTTGATCCTGCCACTCGATAGCGAGCCCGATATTGTCGTAGTCCTTGCCATTGAACACCGGTAATTCAAGGTTAAGGATATGACGGATGGTTTCATCGCCGGGCATGCTGTTGAGTTGATGTTGTTGCACGCGGGCGAGCCCTGATTCGAGCTGGTTCAACAGTTCGCCTACCATGTTGAGTAGTGCAGGCGAAGTCGGATTCGTTTGCGCGGCTGCCTGGCTGGTAGCGGCTTGCTGTTGTACGCCCAGTAAACCGGCTGGGAGAATACGCTGCAGGAGCTTTGGAATTATCCCTGTCAGTGTGTTTTGTTGGGCAGGCTGTTCTGTCGTGGTCACTGCTGGCGACGGTGCTGCTGGTAAAGGTGGTAGCAATGGACGGTTGGCTAAAGGCACCCTGTCACTCGCTGGTGCGCTTGCCTGAGTAGCACTGGCAGGGCCTGCCAGGGTTGTATATGCCGCGGTCGTTTGCCGAGGGGCGGTTGTCTGTGTCTCGGAGGCAGCCCTGGTCTGAGTACCTGTCGAAGGTACATCCTGCGCAATTACTTTATTGACCGTTTGCGTTGACGTGCTTGCAGGCGGCGTTTGCGGTGCAGGTTTTGTTGCAACGTTTGCGGGTGGTGGAACATCCACCTGCAGCGTCCGGTTGATGGTTTGTGTTGACGTGCTTGCAGGCGGCGTTTGCGCTGCAGGTTTTGCTGCCACGTTAGCCGGTGGCGGCACATTCGGCGTGATTGCCTTGTTAACGGTTTGTGCCGTTGTACTTGCCTGCGGTGTTTGCGCTGCAGGTTTTGCTGCCACGTTGGCCGGTGGCGGTACATTCGGCGTGATTGCCTTGTTAACGGTTTGTGCCGTTGTACTTGCCGGCGGTGTTTGCGCTGCAGGTTTTGCTGTCACGTTAGCCGGTGGCGGCACATTCGGCGTGATTGCCTTGTTAAGGGGTTGTGCCGTTGTACTTGCCGGCGGTGTTTGCGCTGCAGATTTTGCTGTCACGTTGGTCGGTGGCGGTACGTTGGGCGTGATCGCCTTGTTAACGGTTTGTGCCGTTGTACTTGCAGGCGGCGTTTGCGGTGCAGGTTTTGTTGCTTCGTTAGCCGGTGGCGGTACGTTGGGTGTGATCGCTTTGTTAACGGTTTGTGCCGTTGTACTTGCAGGCGGCGTTTGCGGTGCAGGTTTTGTTGCTTCGTTAGCCGGTGGCGGTACGTTGGGTGTGATCGCCTTGTTAACGGTTTGTGCCGTTGTGCTTGCAGGCGGCGTTTGCGGTGCAGGTTTTGCTGCTGCGTTAGTCGGTGGCGGTACGTTGGGTGTGATCGCCTTGTTAACGGTTTGTGCCGTTGTACTTGCAGGCGGTGTTTGCACGGCAGGTTTTGCTGCCACGTTAGTCGGTGGCGGCACATTCGGCGTGATTGCCTTGTTAACGGTTTGTGCCGTTGTACTTGCCGGCGGTGTTTGTACGGCAGGTTTTGTTGACGTGCCAGTCGGTAATGCTGCATCGGGTGTGATCGCCTTGTTAATAGCCTGAGCAGCCGTGGTTGTCTGTGCCACCTGCACACCGGGGGGCGTCGGTGAAGGCGTAGTTCCAGTTCCAGGTAATGGCGTCGTCGATGAAATGACTTTGTTCACATTTGCCGTCTGTTGTGCGCTTGCAGCGCTCGGTGATTGCACGGCCTGGCCGCCTTGCGTGCCAGTAGCAGGGGGCGTTGGTCGTGGCGCATCAGGCGTCAGCAGTTTATTGATAGCATCTGCCCGGCTTGTTGTGACGGGGGCGATCGGAACCGGTGTTGTCGGCCTGCCCGTTGTGCCAGTTGGTAGGGGTACATCAGTACCGACCGGTTTGTTTCCTGCAGTATTGCTGGTCAGGCCTGACTGGTACTGTAAAACTGTACTCGCAACACGCAGCAGGTTGGCCTTGAGATCGCTGCGTGTTTCAGGAGGCTTACCGGTAATAGCAGAGCGCAACAGGTGTGACTCGAGACTGACCCCGCTATTCTGAACAGCTTGTTGCAGGCCGGGTGCCTGGCTGACCGTTTTCAAGGTCGGCACACTGCTAATGAGTGTTTGAATCGCGCTTCGCACAGGAGCCGGTAATGGGGTTGGAGGTGGTGCGGGTGATGTCGAAGCTGAAGCAGTGGGTGCTGCTGACTGGGGCCTAAGGGTATTGGCCAATGTGTCGATAACCTTGGCAAGAGACTCCTGTTTGGGTAATACCGTGCGTAATGCGCTGGACAGAGTAGCTGACTCGGTGGGCGGTTGACTGATGCGTAACTCAGGGCCGGATGCGGAGTTTCCGACGACCAGCGTCAGGGGTTGACCTGCGCTGAGCCGTACAGGGCTGCTGGCACGGATAACCTGGTTACCAATGCGTAGATCAACCTCGTTATTGGCATGCAGGCGCTCGACCTGGGCAAGCAGCACCTGGCCTGGTCTGATCTGATTCAACAGGTCAGCCACACGTGCCACGCCCGAGTCGGCACGGTTGATAAATTGTATTGGAATGTGTGTTTCCATGGTGTGTTTCGGGCTATACCACCGGGTTTTGAAGCGCTATTATCAATAGTATATATAAAGAATGAGTACTTGCCTGAAAATGGCACTCTAATTCCGGGATCTGACATATGACCGAGCTAAAAGGTGGAAGGTGGTATACCCGACAAGATGGCACGACTGACGGGCCTTTTGCTGCGGGCCTGGTTACACGCTATATCTTGATAGGTCGTCTGGAAATGGATGATTTGGTCAGTGAGGACAAGGAGATCTGGTGCAAGGTCAGGGAGGTCTCTGGCCTGATACCGGATGCGATGAAGGGTGATCCGGATGACCCGATGTACGAGGAGCGCCTCATGGCGGCACGACGCTGGGCGGACGAACGCTTTGCCGAGGATCGCCGCGCAAATGAACCGGAAGGCTATATCGACGAACGCCGCACCGGCGATGAGCGGCGCGACTTTGAATATAATGAAATCATGGAACATCGCAGCCTGCTGCGCAGCCGTAGACAGGGAAGAAGTACAACGAGCAGTATTATCTCCGGGTTGTTTCTAACTGCGATGATAGGTGCTATCGCAGCAGCCGGGTACTACGCCTACCTGAATCAACCTGAGGAAGTTGTGATTGATTGCGGTGCACCGCCGGTTGCGGGTGTTAATTGGATGAATTGCGCCTTGCAGGGCCGGGACTACAACTCTGCAATGTTGAATGATGCAATCATCCGGAATGCGCGGATGAATGCGGCCAACCTGCAATCAGCAAAACTTCAGAATGCAGATCTTGCATACACAGACATGAGTCTGGCTCAGCTGCAAGGCGCAGATCTGACTGGTGCGGATTTGAGGGGCGCGAATCTTACCGGTGCAAACATGGAAGGTGCCCTGGTCATGAACGCGGATTTATCGTTTGCTAACCTGACGGGCACCCGTCTGGTTGGGGCGAATTTCTCCGGTGTAAAACTGAACAAGGCTATCTGGGTCGATGGACGGACCTGCCCGGATAATGCCGTGGGCAGCTGCTAGTTTACGCGACTACTTTTCTGCAACGATATAACAGACCCAGCCTGCATCGGCGTCGGCTTCTACGGCGGGTTCATAGACGCCATCACCTTCACCGTCGTCATCTTCACTTTCACCTTCCCAGTAGGTGGTCACCTTGCTAAAGCCTGCCTCGGTGAGTAACTCACGCAACTCTGGCATGGTCCACAGGCGCCAGACATAGGTAAAGGCTTCTTTCATTTTGGAGCCATCAGGGAATTCAAAATGGATATGGCAGACATAGTCACCGGTGATCGGGTTGTACTCTGACTGATCCCAGGTGTAGGTAAAGCCATCGTTCTCGGTACTTTCTTCCAGTAATCGAAATGCCTCGTAGCCACCGAAGCAGTCGAGGAAGAACACGCCATCGTCGACAAGTCCTTCGCGGACATGTTTAAAGTAACCACGCAGGACATCACGTTGCTTGAAATACCAGTAACTGAAATTCATCGCCAGGATGGCATCCGCCTTTTCTGGCGTAGTTTCGAGAACGTTTTCCTGGAGCAGGTTGACGCGGCTACGCTGTTCATCGTCGAGTCTCGACAGGTTGTTTTCACGTCCCCATTGCAGGACATCCGGATCAAGATCGACACCGATAGCTAGGTTGTTAGGACCTCGGCTTACCCATTCGGCACAGACACTCGCGGTACCACAGAAGTCTTCACGTAGTAGCTTGAGTTTACGACCACGCAGTTCTTCAAATGTCTCGCCGACGAAATCAACTTCGGTTTCCGCGTTTTGTACCGACTTTTCATAAAGCTCGTGACGATCAGCCAGTTCGGCCATGCTTGGACCGGCGGGTTTGTTGGCAGTGGTTTTTTTGCGTTGTTTTCTTGATTGTTTAGCCATAATGGGACGTCACTTTAGCATAGCGAGTTTCGATACACGAACGAATGAACGATTTATTATTCAACTGGTTTGAGTTTACTCAGTACGTTTTTCTGCAGCAGTAATTCGACTGTAAAACGTACACCAAAACCGGTTGCAGCCGTCGGGATGTGCGCGAGCCCACCCTTGTGATTACCGGACGACAGGTCGATATGCAGCCAGGGTGTCTTTTCGATGAATTTGCCAAGGAAACGACTGGCAAGAATATGATCCGGGCCACCCGAGATTGTGCATTGTTTGATATCGGCAATCTCACTATCAAGTGCTTCGTCATAATCACTGTCTATCGGGAACGGCCAGACACGTTCACCACTGTTTATACCTGCACTGATGATAGTATCGAAAAGATGTGACTGGTTTGTGAAGGCGCCACTTTGGGTTGTGCCCAGTGCCGCGACACAGGAGCCGGTCAGGGTGGCATAGTCGATGATCAGGGCTGGTTTTTTTCTTGCCGCAAATGTCAGCGTATCGGCGAGTACCATGCGACCTTCGGCATCGGTGTGCATGACTTCAATTGTCGCACCATTGCTGGCAGTCACCACATCGTTTTGTTTGTATGCTTTTGGACCAATATGGTTCTGCGCCAGTGCTAGCCAGCAGTCAACCGGGAAGTCGACCTTCAGTTCGGTTAGGGCGAGCAGGGTACCGAGCGCGACGGCACTGCCTTCCATGTCCTCATGCATGCCGTGCATGTACTGGGCAGGTTTCAGGTTCATACCGCCGGTATCAAAACAGATCCCCTTGCCGACCAGTGCACAGGCAGGCTTGTCGGTTTTCTTCTTCGGTATGTAACGCAGGTGAACAATACCAGCATCGGCCTCGGGGCTACCCTGTGCGACAGCAACAAACGCCCCGGCATTTTTCTTGCGTAGCTCGGCCATGTTGTGGAATTGCATCTTCCAGCCCAGCTGGCGGGCAAGTTTTGCAATACGCTTGCGGTACATGCCGGGTGTCAGATCGTTTGGTGGCAGGGTGGTCAGGGCGCGGGCGAGATTATTACCGGCCGCGGTGGCTTTGCAGGTGCGTGTATCGAGTTTTGTCTTCTGGTTGTAAATGTGGACAGTCTTCAGCTTGCTGGCATCCGCTTTTTTGGATTTATAGCTGGGCATCTTCTCTGACATGGCCAGAATTGCGGCGAGCAATGCCTCCGCAGCCCGTGCTGCGAGCGTTGTCGGCAGGCCAGGCATCGCCAGGCTGAGACTGCGCGGATTTTGAGCCAGGTGTGGTGAAACCAGCTTCCGGGCCAGTGTCAGCAGCTCAAACTCACTTATTTTCTTTGATATTGTGGTCATACTGACGTGGGTGGCAGCCTTGTTGGGTAAATCCAGTAATTTTGGGCTACTTCCTTCTGGTCCACGTTTGAAACGGGCCTTGATAGCGTCTTTATGGCCAATATTTGGCCATTTTCCATCCTTTATCCCCTCTGGCAGGACCAAAATCAGGTGATCAGTGCTTGCCAGTTCATTTAGTGCAGGTGTGCTTACATGTTGTTTTATTTGGATTTTCATACTATTAGCCGCCCAATTTGCAGGTGTTTTGCCTTGACCTTAATGGCCAAAACACCGATCATAGCGCGCCTATTTGTTAACGGGTAGTAAAAGGATCCGAATGAAAGCCGCTGACAAGAAACGAGTTTTACGCGAAATGCTTTTCGCTCGCCGCTTCGAAGAACGCTGTTACGAAGCCTATGTTGAACGCAAAATTGGTGGTTTCCTCCACTTATACCCTGGTGAAGAGGCCTGTGCCTTTGGGGTGCTCGAGGCCGCCAATGTTGGTAGTGATTACGTCATTACCAGTTACCGTGACCATGTGCACGCTATTAAGTGTGGTGTGCCGCCGAAAGAGGTCATGGCTGAATTGTTTGCCAAAGAAACGGGATGCTGCAAGGGCCTGGGTGGCTCCATGCATATCTTCGGTGCTGAACAACGCTTTATGGGCGGTTATGCGCTTGTGGGTGGGCCGTTCCCGCTGGCAGCCGGTATTGCCAAGGGCATCAAGATGAAGGGTGGAGACGAAATCAGTATCTGTTTCCTTGGTGATGCTGCGAATAACCAGGGTGTTTTCCACGAGAGTCTTAACATGGCCAAGGTCTGGGACCTGCCAGTGCTCTACGTCTGTGAAAACAACCTATATGGTATCGGTACACGTATCGACCGCTCCACGGCCGTGATTGACCAGTACAAGCGTGTCAGTGGTTACGACATTCCATCCAACCAGGTCGACGGCCAGGATATTGAGGCTGTTTACGAGGCTGCACAGGTTGCGATAGACCATGTCCGCAGTGGCAAGGGGCCATACTTCCTTGAGTTGATGACCTACCGCTACCGTGGTCACTCAATGTCAGATTCAAATGCATACCGCGAGAAAGAAGAAGAGCGCATGTGGGGCAAGCGTGATCCAATCATCATGTTGCGTGACAGGCTTATTGAAGCGGGTGAGATCAGCGAGGACGATTACAAGCAGATGGATAGCGAGATCCTTACCGAGATCGAAGATGACATCATCAAGTTTGCAGAAGAGTCGCCGGAACCATCAGCAGAGTTGCTCGACAAATATGTACTCGCTGAGAACGACCCATGGGTTAACGGAGGTGCGAAGTAATGGCTGAGATTATGTATTGGGAAGCCCTGCGCCGTGCCCATGATGAAGAAATGACCCGTGACCCACTCGTCATCTGTATGGGTGAAGACATCGGTGTTGCCGGTGGTACCTACAAGGCCACCAATGGCCTGTTCGACAAGTACGGTCCGGAACGTGTGATTGATACTCCAATTTCAGAAGGTGGTTACACCGGTCTCGGTATTGGTGCCTCGTTTGTCGGTGTGCGACCGATTATTGAAATAATGTCTGTGAACTTTGCCTGGCTGGCGATGGACCAGATCTTCAACACGGCTGCCAAGGTGCGTTACATGTCTGGTGGTCAGCTTGAAGCACCTGTTGTGATTCGTTCACCGGGCGGCACGGCTCACCAGTTGGGTGCGCAGCATTCAGCACGTATGGAAAAAGTATTCATGGGTGTTGCCGGTTTGCGTGTCGTGACGCCTTCGAATCCACGTCAGGCCTATGGCCTGCTGAAGTCGGCCGTGCGTTGTAACGATCCGGTGTTTATTAATGAACACGAACTCATGTACAACATGAAGGGTGAAGTGCCGGATGAAGAATATTTCATGCCCCTGGAGGGTAGCGAAATAGCACGTGAAGGAACTGATATTACCCTGTTCGGTTACAACATCTCTGTGCACTGGTGTATGCAGGCGGCAGAAATTCTTGCTCGCGATCACGGTATTAACTGTGAAGTCATCGACCTGTACTCACTGGCACCGCTGGATCGTGACGGTATCAAGGCATCGGTAAGCAAGACACACCGTGCGATGATTGTTGAAGAAGCTGAGCCAGCCGTGGGTGTGGGTTCTGAAATTATGGCGATCATCAACGAAGAATGTTTCTTCGAACTGGATGCACCGCCTGCACGTGTCTCTGCTGAGAACGTGCCGATTCCGTATAACCATACACTGGAAAAGATGGCGATTCCGAGTGCCCAGGACGTTGTGAATGGCGTACTGAAGATGTTTGGTCTGGCCGGTTAATTTCTCGCAGTTTGTTACAAATATTGTCATTCCGGCGAATGCCGGAATCCAGAATTTTAAAAACATGGACACCGGCCTACACCGGTGTGACGTAAATATATTTAATTTCTGAACTTCTGCAGGGCATGGGTGCATAACATCCTTGCCCTGCTTAACTAACATAACGATAAGACTATGGCTGACTCCTACATGATTAAAATGCCACAGCTCTCGGACACAATGACCGAAGGCGTAGTGGTAACCTGGGAAAAAAACATCGGTGACAAGATTTCACGCGGTGACATTGTTGCGACGGTTGAGACCGACAAGGCAATCATGGATGTTGAAGTTTTCCGAGAGGGCTACCTGTCAGGTCCACAGGCAGCAATCGACAGTACCGTTGCAGTCGGTGATGCGATTGCCTTCATCGTTGCGACTGAAGACGAAGTTCAGGGTGCGGACGCCGCGGCACCTGCTGGTGATACAGCAAGCGAAGCTGACACAGCTAGCGCAGAATTTGAAGAGGTTGCTGCAGGTGGAGCAGGCGCACCAGAAGGTGCCAGCTACACGATCAAGATGCCGCAACTGTCTGATACGATGACCGAGGGTCTTGTCGTCAGTTGGGAAAAGGCCGTTGGTGACAAAATTGAACGTGGTGATGTAGTCGCTACGGTTGAAACCGACAAGGCCGTGATGGATGTTGAAGTCTTCCGTGACGGTTTCCTGTCAGGTCCGATTGCTGCAATAGACAGTACAATTGCCGTCGGTGATGCAATGGCCTACCTCGTCGACAGTGCCGACCAGGTTGTCGAGGGTGAGCATACCGGTTCTGGTGCTGCCGCCCCGGCTGCAGCAGCTGCAAGCAGTACGCCTGCTCCCGCGGTAAAGAAAGCCTCTGCACCCATGCCTGCTGTCAGTGCTGATGTTGCCCCGGCTGCACGTCCTGAAAACAAACAGGCGACGCCGTTTGCTCGAAAACTGGCTGCCTCGCTACATGTAAACCTGAATACCCTGCACGGTAGTGGTCCGGATGGTGTGATCACGGCTGATGATGTCCGTTCTGCCCAGCCTATCGAGCGTCCGACCGAGATCGGTGCCCAGGTGCCAGCGCATGTCATGCCGGAAATCCAGGTGCCAGGTCATGGTCGTGATATGACCGCGATGGAGAAGGCCGTCAGCCATTCCATGACCGCATCGCTGACTATGCCGACCTTCCGCGTTGGCATTAATGCAAAACCGGGCGCGATCATCAAGGCCGCCAAGGCCAATGATGTGTCTGTCACTGTTGCGATTGCCAAGGCCTGTGCCGTGGCGATGGAAAAACACCCGAGCATCAACTGGGCCTACCAGCCGGTCGACAAGATCGTCGAGCGTGAGAATATCGATATCGGTATGGCCGTGTCTGCCGATGGTGGTGGTCTGGTGGTACCTGTGCTGCGTCACTGTGAGTCACGTAGTCTTGAAGAATTAAACGACAGCTGGGGTGATCTTGTCGGTCGTGCGCGCAAGCGTCGCCTCGCCCCGGAAGAGTATGCCAACCCGACCTTCATGGTCTCGAACATGGGCATGATGGGTGTCAGTTACTTTGATGCCATCCCTACACCGGGTACTGCTGCAATCCTCGCGATCTCTGCGGCCGGTCCTGAAGGCATGCCACTGACGATTACTGCCGATCACCGTGTTGTGAACGGTGCTGAAGTCGGCATGTACCTGAATACACTGAAGGGCGCGATTGAAAACCCTGAAGAATGGATGGGGCCGACCGGTCCAGCTATCCCTGAAGGTGACTGGGACTACGATGTTGTCGTGATTGGTGGTGGTCCGGGCGGTGAAGATTGTGCCCGTGACCTGGCCGGACATGGCATCAAGGTTGCCATGATCAATGATGCACCCTTCCCGGGTGGTGAGTGCCTGTGGCGCGGTTGTATCCCGTCGAAGGCATGGCGTGCCGCTGCAGATCGAATCCGCGACCGTGCCCATGACAGCCACCTCGGTGTAAATGGCACCAACAAGGCCAAGCTCGACTGGGAAGCACTTGAAGCAACGCGTCGTAACGTGCTCGAGACGCGTGGCGAAATGGCCCTGAAGACAGACAAGGGCGTCAAGATTGATGTCATCCAGGGTTATGCCCTGTTTGAAAGTGAGCACCGCGTGTTTGTCGACACGAGTGCCAACAACGATAACCCGCATGCACGCACGCCACTCGGTGATGCCTCTGAGGGTAAACATATCAGCTTTGGTTGTGCCGTGATTGCAACCGGTGCACCACCATTTGTGCCACCTATCCCGGGTGCTGCAGAAGGTGTTGAGAACGGTAGCGTACTGACCTCGGATACAGTCTGGGGTCTGGAAGGTGTGCCGGAGAAACTTGCGGTTGTTGGTGGTGGCGCAATCGGTGTCGAGATGGCGCAGATCTTTCAGGACTTTGGCACCAAGGTTACCCTGTTCGAAGCGCAGGATCGTATTCTTGCTGAAGTCGAACCGGAGATTGCCAAGAACCTGACCGCGATCCTGAACGATGATCCGAACCTGACGATCATGACCTCTACCGGCCTTGCAAGTATCAAGGGCGAGCCGGGTGCCGTGAAATTGTCTTACAAGGACAGTGATGGCAAGTCACATACACAGACAGTTGATTATGTCATCATGGCAACCGGTAAGCGTCCAATGCTTGAACCGCTGCAGCTCGACAAGGCCAGTGTGGCCGTTGAGAACGGCGTCATCAAGGCAGATGCGCGTTGCCGTACCAGTGTGCCGCACATCTTCGGTGTGGGTGATGTCATCGGTGGTCTGATGTTGGCGCATACTGCGGGTCAGCAGGGACGTGTCGCGGCCATGACCATCCTCGGTGAAGATATGCAATATGACCAGGATATGGACTCAGGTGTGATCTTCTCGCGTCCAGAAGCTGCCTTTGTCGGGCTTTCAGTGGCACAGGCCAAGGAGAAGGGCATTGATGCTGTTGAGGTGAAGATGCCGATGAGTATCGATGCCAAGGCCATGATCACGAATGAAACCCACGGTATGATCAAGATTGTTGCTGACAAGGCGAGCCAGCGTGTTATTGGTGTTCATTACCTGGCCGATCATGCCGATACATTGATCGGTGAAGGCGTGATGATGGTGTCTGGTAAGATGACACTGGAGCAGGTCGCCAATGCGATTCACCCGCACCCGACACAAACCGAGATGTTCGGGGAAATGGCACGCCGCTTACTGTCGCGTCTGCGCCGCAGTAAAAAATAATCCCGGGGTTCACCATCCCCGGTTGCGAGAGGGGATGAATGATGGCCGTGGATCCAACCGATCAGACTCCTGAAGGCGATGGGTTCGAACAGCTGGATGTCGATGAAGGTTTCCACAAGAAACTTTGCGGCATGCTGGATCGTATGCCGCTGTTGCAGGGTCTTGAGTATTCCGAGATAGAACAACTTGCCCGTTACTGCTCTGCCTACAAGGTGGCCAAGGGTGTCCGCATCTTCCGCGAAGGTGCGAAAAGCAACTTCATGTGCCTGCTCACCGATGGTTACGTGGCGTTAATGAAAGGTTCTAAACAGCTTGCGACTGTTCGCGAGGGCAAGACCATGGGTGAGATGTCGATGATTGACGGTAATCCCTATTCTGCGACGGCCATCAGTGCCGCCGATTGTCGGTTTGTCCTGATTACCCGCACGCAATTTGGACGTCTCGCAGACGAACATCCGCGTGTGGCCTTCAAGCTCCTCAGCGCCATCAGCAAACTATTGAGTATCCGGCTGCGTGAGACCACCGATCTGCTTGTTGACCGTCTCTAGCCATAAAAATGCAGCCCTGATGTGCTAAAGATCCGGTTCTGTTTACCGCTATATATTCTGTGAGGTGCTTATTTTTCCAGCACAGGATGGGTGATATGCGTAACTTATTGAAAATATTGATTTCTTCAATTTTAGTACTGGTGTTGGCCAGTCCGCTAATGGCCAATTCCCTGCGTTACGAGTCACCCCTGCACGAGGCCACCTGGAAAACCACCTCATCACGACTCGTGTGCCGCCTCAGTCACAGCATCGATTATTACGGCAAGGCTGAGTTTGTGCGCTTTGCTGGCCGTGAGATATACCTGAGTCTGAACATGGACCAGGGTGGTCCCAGGAATGGTAAGGCCCGCCTGGTTGCGTTGCCGACAGCGTGGCAGCATGAACTTGAAAACCGTGAGCTTGGCCAGGTCAGTTACAAGGGTGGCCAGGATCCATTCCGCTTCAGCCGTCTTCAGGTCCGGGATATTCTCGCCTCGCTGGAGCAGGGCCTGCGCCCGGCACTGCATTACCACAGCCGCCAAAGCGGTGCGAAAGAGGTGGAAGTGGTGCTGTCATCCATCAATTTCCGCGAGGGAATGGAAGAATTCCGTCGCTGTATGGCAAGCCTGATTCCGCTCGATTACGCAGCGGCCAGCAACAGCAATATTCTGTTTAGCAAGGGATACCTGCTGGATCGCAAGGCGAAGAGACGTCTTGATGCGATTGCCGCATTCGTCAAAGCCGATCCGGTCATCCGCAAGGTCCGTCTGGAGGGTTACAGTGACAATGTAGGCAGCCGTGGTGATAACTATGCCCTGTCACGCAGCCGTGCACTGGCCGTACGTGAATACCTGTTGGCACGTGACGTACCGGCAGAGATGATTGAATTCGAATACTACGGTGAACATAGCCCCGCCTATTCAAACCGTACCAAGAAGGGACGCAGTTTGAACCGTCGGGTAAACGTCACACTCATAAAACCGTACTAAGCAGCCAGCCAGATCCAGCATGAATGGACTGGTTTCCCGGCTAGCGTGCGGCGATTCCCGGAATCAGGCAGACTCCAGACCCTGAAACCCCCAATTCTCATTCTGACTCGGGTATAATCTCGCGCAGTTTTTATAATTTCTCCGGGCCCACGGCCTGGAAACGGTTTGGGATATCATTATGACGAAGCGCAATGTAAACAAGGTCGTGCTGGCCTACTCGGGTGGTCTGGATACTTCGGTGATCCTGAAGTGGCTGGAAGATGTGTATGACTGTGAGGTCGTGACATTTACGGCGGATATTGGTCAGGGTGAGGAAGTTGAACCTGCACGCGCCAAGGCCGAGGCGATGGGCGTTTCGGAAATTTACATTGAAGACCTGCGCGAAGAGTTTGCCCGTGACTACGTGTTCCCGATGTTCCGCGCCAATGCGATCTATGAAGGTGAGTACCTGCTTGGCACATCCATCGCACGTCCACTCATTGCAAAACGCCTCATTGAGATTGCCAACGACACTGGCGCCGATGCGATTTCACACGGTGCGACGGGTAAGGGCAATGACCAGGTACGCTTCGAACTGGGTGCCTATGCATTGAAACCGGGTGTCGAAGTCATCGCGCCGTGGCGTGAATGGGATCTGAACTCGCGTGAAAAACTCATGGCCTATGCTGAAGAGCATGGCATTGCTGTGGAAATGAAACAGGGCAAGAAGTCACCGTACTCGATGGATGCAAACCTGTTACACATCTCTTACGAAGGTGGCATCCTCGAAGATCCATGGGCCGAGCCTGAAGAGACTATGTGGCGCTGGACGGTTTCACCAGAGCAGGCACCGGATGAACCGACTTATATTGAACTGGATTTTGAAAAGGGCGATATCATCAGTGTTGATGGCAAGGCCATGTCAGCGGCAACGGTAATGGAATACCTGAACAAAATTGGTGGAGAGAACGGTATCGGTCGTGATGACATCGTTGAGAACCGCTTCGTCGGTATGAAGTCACGCGGCTGTTACGAAACACCGGCCGGTACGATCATGCTCAAGGCACACCGTGCAATCGAATCCATCACGCTTGACCGTGAAGCAGCACACCTGAAAGACAGCTTCATGCCGAAATATGCCGAACTGATTTATAACGGTTTCTGGTGGAGCCCTGAACGCCTGATGTTGCAGGAAATGATTGATACATCCCAACAGAATGTAAACGGTTCAGTTCGCTTGAAACTCTACAAGGGCAATGTAGTTGTCGTTGGACGTAAATCAGAGTCAGACAGCCTGTTCGACGAAAGCATTGCCACGTTCGAAGATGACGAAGGAAGTTACAACCAGCAGGATGCTGAAGGCTTTATCAAGTTGAACGCATTACGTCTGAGGATTGCAGCAAGCAAGCGATAAGGAAATGATTTTTTAGTTCTCTGGAATGACTCTCAGAAAGCAAAGAGGATTGTTTCGGTACGCTGGCTCGAGGAACTCTTTAATTGATGATTTATGAATGATGATCGATGAATCATAGCAGTAACTACAATCATCAATCATCATTCAGCGATCATCAATCTTATTTCATGTATTTCCGGGAAATGAAGTAATCAACACTGATATATTTACCGGCGCCAATAAAGAACAGTGCAAGTAACATAATGAAGTAAGTCGCAGCAAATTCGATACCGTTGTTAAGGATGACGAAACTGCCATTGCCGGTCAGCCATTCATAGTTGCCGTGTTCCTTGAGGATACCTTTCGCGGCTGATAGTTTTTCCCCAGCGGCAACGAGTTCTTCACAGTTAAACAGGCAGGACTTCGCATCGGCAATCGCAAGCCAGCCGTTCTGCCAGTGTACCGAGAACGCGGCAACAAACATCGTGACAAGAAGCGGGATACTTATCCAGCGTACGGCGAAACCAACCAGCAACAGCAGGGCACCGAAAAACTCGGTATAGGAAGCCAGGTACGCCATTAAATCCGGGAACGGCATGCCCAGTCCCCAGTCAGGATTACCAAACCAGCCGATAATATTTTCATCGACAACAGGCAGTCCAAAATTCGTGACGATAGAACCATCTTCCGTCTTTGCGAATTTGTTCATCCCTGCCATCAGGAATACCGGAACGAGGTACAGACGCAAAGCAAGTGGAGCGAGAAAATCGACAGCGCGCGTACGATCCAGCAGCCCTTGCAGGGCACATAGTATAGACATCATGACCACTCTCCTTGGCTAGAGATTTTTTATTGGATTATCTAGTGCTGGTACCTAAGACGATATCTCGGTCGAGAAGTTCCCTGAGTGCACTCAGACCGCCATCGATAACCACGTCCGGATTCGGGTGATTCAGTTCACCGGCAATTTGTTCTAGCGCTGCTCGGCCTGTGAGGCCGTCATCTTCATTCAGCAGGTAGACCAGCCGCGCCGTAACGGGATTTAGCTCCATAAACTGGACGGTATCTTCAGGCGTGCGATAGACCACGATATGGGTAGGTTGTGCGCCCGGTTGTTCGGGGATGTAGTCTGCGCAAATTTTGTGGACTTCATAATTGTAGGCAAGTGGCCATGCAAGTGGCGAGATAACAGGGTGGCCATCAAGCAGGTCACCGTGTTTGTCGATGCCCGACATATCGATTTCGGTCTCGTCAATGCTCAGGGCAAGTTCAACCCATTCGTAGTGGGCAAGTTCCAGCATGAACGGGAAGTCTTCATCATGGCCTTCACGTTCGTTCTGAAGGTAGTCGAGAAATTCCTGTGAGAGTTCCAGGAAGTAGGGCGTCTTGTTCTGGTGATTTTTGAAGTAATCACGTACCAATACATGCCAGTCATCTTCACTGTACAGGCTGCGCAGTACCGGGAAACCGCTACTGATGAAGCCTTCTACATTATTGTAGAAAAGTTCGGAGTAGATCTTGATGCGGCGTTCTTCCATACCTTCTGGTAAAGGCACATTTTCCGGATCGCGAATGTGCGAAGTGAAAGCGTATTGCCAATCTTTAAAAGATTTTTTCTCAGCCAATGTGGGCGACGGCTTGTTCATCGTTGAGCAGGGTCCATTTCTTCTGATAGTCAACAATCATGTCAACTTCGCCAAGCAGTTCAGGCAGAGGCGGTATATTAAAATCACGTTCCAGCAAGGTTGGGATGACGCCGAAGCGCTCATAGGTTTTTTCCAGTAGCCCCCAGACCGGGTCGATGACATCGGCACCGTGGGTGTCGACAATCAGGTCTTCGGCTTCATCGTAGTGGCCCGCGATATGGATGTAGGCGATGCGGTCACCCGGCATGGCATACAGGTATTCGAGTGGGTCATAGCGGTGATTGACACTGTTTACATAGATATTATTTACATCAAGATGCAGCAGGCAGTCTGAGCGTTTGATGACTTCGTTGACGAAATCAACTTCAGCCATTTCTGATCCGGGAGCCGCATAGTAGGAGACGTTCTCCATCGCGATGCGCTCACCGATGATATCCTGCACGCGTTGAATGCGTTCAACTACATGGTTGATCGCATCTTCAGTAAAGGGGATAGGCAGCAGGTCATAGAGATGACCTTCATCGCCGCAGTAACTTAAATGTTCACTGTAGAGCTTTATGTCATGCTCTTTCATGAATTTGCCAACACGCTTGACGAAATCTTCATCGAGCGGGGCAGGACTGCCGATGGACAATGACAGGCCATGGCAGACGAAATCGTGTTGCTCGGTAAAGGCGCGGAACTGTTTACCCATCGCACCACCGAGTCCAATCCAGTTTTCAGGTGCAACTTCGTAGAAATCGACCTGGGCCGGTGGATGCTCGGCCAGCGGGTCCATCAGGACCCGCCGGTAACCGAGACCGGCTCCATGAACGGGGAATGTATTACCCATATTCATAGTTCCTTATATAAGTCAGGCGCGATTACTTACTACCGCCACACTTACCTTCACCCATATTTTTCTTGCTACCACCACACTTGCCTTCTTCCATACCTTTCTTCTGGGCTTTGCCTTGTGCACCGCACTTGCCTTCACCACATTTACCTTCTGACTTGGCTTTGCTGCCACCGCAAGAACCTTCCATGTTTTTCTTCATGTTCTTGGAACCGCCGCACTTGCCTTCACCGCACTTGGCTTCCATTTCTTTCTTAGCCTTGCTGCCGCCACACTTGCCTTCGCCGCACTTGCCTTCAGCAACCTGCTGGTAGCCGCTGTTAAGGTCAGACATGCCGAATGGGTTAGCTGTGTCAGCTGATACAGGTGCAGCAGCCAGACTCAGTGCGAGTGCTGAGCCTACGGCAGCAGCGATATTTGTTTTCTTTGACATTGGGTATTGCCTCCTAAAAAAAGTTTACTTACCTGAAAAAAATTTATTATTGTGGTTACAGTAGTAAATTCTTACCACTTGCCGGGTAGTCCGGTTACCACGTGGTAAATGTGACAGTCGTCCCCCCGGGTAGTTCCCACTGGTTCTGCCTGACCGAAACATTATTATCGTAAAAGAATGCCCAGACAAGGGAATATTTCACACATAAACACTATTTGAATACAACAACACCCTGAGTTTAGTAGTACATACTAATATTCATATGTAACTACCCGTCAGGGTGTTGTTTACCAGCTATATCAACTGGAAAGAGTGAGCTGGCGCAGTATTATTTATTGCCGCCACACTTGCCTTCACCGCACTTGGCTTCAGAAGCTTTCTTCTTGCCTTCGCCGCACTTGCCTTCACCGCACTTGGCTTCTGGCTTTTTAGCACCACACTTGGCTTCAGAAGCAGCTTTTTTACCTTCGCCGCACTTGCCTTCACCGCACTTGCCTTCAACTGGCTTGTCACCCATAGATACAGAGTAACCATTACCCAGATCAGCCATACCGAATGGATTCTCAGCAGCAGAAACGGCACTTGAAGCAACAGAAACAGCAAATGCTGTACCGATCACAGCAGCGATAGGGGTTGTTTTTTTAGACATTGATAAAGTCTCCGATAAGATTTTGTAAAAATTGCCGTCATTGGCAACATTATTTTGCCGGATGATGCGTGATTTTAGTGCGATATGCATCACAACTTCCATGCCGGTCGTAGTTACGACACAGGACACCTGGAAAAGTTCTAAGTAAGGGCAAATAGTCAGAACTGGCCAACAGGTGACCAGGATATGGTCATTTATTAACCAGCTTACGCAGGCAATCGAGATAAGCGGCCTCATCCGGCATGGATTGATCGCGTTGTGCCTGCCAGAGCATCTCACCGAGACAGTCCATCACCTGGTGCTCGGCATGGTGGGGATCACCAGATTGCATGATGAGTTGCTGGAACAGGCTTGCGATCCCTGCCGGACGGTTCGTGGATAATTGCTCATGGATAGCGATATGCATCCCCATATGCAGGAACGGGTTGGTCTCACCGTTCTCGGGTAGGTATTCCTTGCCCATCGCCGCGTCTGAATCTTCCAGCAGTGAATGGTATTCAGGGTGCTGGCCCGCGATATTGGCGATTACCTCCTCGAGTGGCTCGAGTGGTTGGCCATCCTGCTGTTTTTGCCAGGCATCGATAAACACCTGGCGCATCTGGTTTCGGTCATTACTAAACATTGATGAATTATGAATTATGAGTGCTGATTTGTAAAAATAAGGCAGGAGCGTAGCGACCACTGCAAATCATCATTCATCAATCTGCAATCATCAATGGCCCTGAACCCGAAGGATTCTGTGAGCAAATCAATCAGCATTCATCGTTTTCTTTGTGAATTCGCATAGGTCATTAATTATACAGTTCGGGCAGTCCGGTGTACGCGCCTTGCAGACATAACGGCCATGCAGGATCAGCCAATGATGGGCATCGAGCTTGAATTCATCCGGTATGAACTTGAGAAGCCTTTTCTCGACTTCGACGACATTTTTGCCGGGCGCAATACCGGTGCGGTTACTGACGCGGAAGATATGTGTATCGACGGCGATGGTGGGTTGGCCAAATGCTGTGTTGAGTACGACGTTGGCGGTCTTGCGTCCAACGCCAGGCAGGGCCTCAAGCGCCTCACGATTTTCCGGTACCTTGCCGTGATGCTTGTCGAGCAGGATCTTGCAGGTCTTGATGATATTCGCGGCCTTGCTGTTATACAGGCCAATTGTTTTCACGTATTGCTTGAGACCTTTTTCGCCAAGATCGAGAATGGCTCTAGGTGTATTGGCAACCGGGTAGAGCTTGTCCGTGGCCTTGTTCACGCCAACGTCAGTGGCCTGTGCCGACAGGATCACGGCAACCAGTAACTCAAACGGATTACTGTAATGTAATTCCGTGGTTGGCTTCGGGTTCTTGTCACGCCAGCGCGTGAAGATTTCAGTGCGTTTGTTTTTGTTCATAAGTAAAGGAATTGATGAATTCGGATCGATGAATGATGAATTATTGTGTTCGCTATTTGCTCACAGCCTTCTTATTGTAATCAGCAATTGCCCTGAACCATCGGAACGATGGTTAGGGTTGCCCCGACCCGGTACGGGTGGGGTACTCATAATGAACGCTGTAAGCGTTCTATGAGACAACACAACTCTGAGACCATCATTTATCATTATTCTTAATGCTGTTCTACAACTTCCCCAACAACGATTGTCACGGGCTTCGCCAATTTATCATCAATAATATTCTTCACGGCAATCAACAGACCAAGACCTAAAAAGGCACCCGGTGGCAGGATCGCGAGCAGGAAGCCACGGTAATCATCTATCAGCGTAATCGTCCAGCCTTCGGCCATGCTGCCAAACATAAGATGTGCATTCGCGAGCAGGGTACCCTGGCCGATGACTTCACGCATACCACCGAGCAGTAACAGTACAAGGGTAAAGCCAAGCCCCATCATCATGCCATCTAGCACAGCGCGGTCGACGCTAGTGCGCGAAGCAAACGCCTCGGCGCGGCCAAGAATGGCGCAGTTGGTGACAATAAGTGGAATAAAGATGCCAAGTACTTTGTGCAGATCATACAACCAGGCATTCATGGCAAGGTCGATCGCGGTAACAAATGAGGCAATGATGAGCATAAAGGCCGGGATGCGGATCTCCTGGCGCACGAGGTTGCGGATCAAGGATACGGACAGGTTCGATGCAACAAGTACAAACATTGTCGCCAGACCCAGCCCAAGTGCATTCACAACGGTTGATGAAACCGCCAGCAGCGGACACAGCCCAAGCAGTTGCACGAAGCCAATGTTGTTATGCCAGAGGCCGTCACTGCTGATACCTGAATAACGATTTGCCATGTTATTTGTCCTCTACGAAAAGGCTGTCGCCTTGCACCTGATAGAACTGTAAGGCACGGAAGACGGCTTTGACAACGGCACGTGGGGTAATCGTCGCACCGGTAAATTGATCAAACTCGCCGCCATCCTTTTTTACACGCCAGCCAGACGAAGCCGGGTTGGTCAGGCTCTTGCCTTCAAAGCCGGCAATCCAGTCTGAACGCTCAGCCTCAATGGCATCACCCAGACCAGGTGTCTCCTTGTGTTTGCTGACGCGCACACCAAGCAGCATCGCATCGTACCTGACTGCAACCAGCAGGAAGATATTGCCCCCGTAACCATCCGGTGTAACGGTCTCAATGACTGCAGCAACCGGTTGTCCCTGTTTACGCGCGCGGTAGATGCGTACAGGTTTGTCCGTGCCCAGGTACTCACTGTTTTGAACCGTCAGTACATCGCTGAACAGGTCGTTGTCATGTGAAGCAGGAGGAACGAGTGCATGCAGGCTACGCAGCAGTGCCTTGCGTTCACTGTCGGCAATCGGTTGTTCGGTGTATTTAAACGTCAGCGCCACCATCCCGGCGCCGATAATGGCAAACAGGCCAAGCAACAGGGCAGTGCGGAGCATGTGCGTGACTAGCATCAGCCCTGATCTCCAAATGCGCGTGGCCGTGTGTAGTGATCGATCGTCGGTGCCGCCATGTTCATGAGAAGGACCGCGAAGGCAAGACCTTCCGGGTAGCCGCCCCAACTGCGGATAACGAAGGTGATCACACCTATGCCTGCGCCGTAGATGAGTCGTCCTCGTGATGTCGTCGCGGCACTGACCGGATCGGTCGCAATGAAAAAGGCACCGAGCATGCTGGCACCGCCAAACAGGTGCAGCAGTGGATCGGCATAATGGGCTGGGTCAATCAGATAAAATAGTGTTGAGAGTACGGCGAGTGTACCGAGCATGGCGAGTGGGATCTGCCAGGCAATACGACCGGTGAACAGCAGGTACAGGCCACCGAGCAGGAAGCCAATACTTACAGTTTCCCAACCGATACCGGCAACGTGGCCAAACAGGCTGCCTGTTCCAGGCGCGGCCAGTGTCGTCGGGATATCAATACCCTGGCCAAGCTGGGTCTTGAGTGCATCAAACGGTGTTGCGGCACTGATGGCATCGACGTTCACACCCGCTGAGAAAATGGCATTCAGACTCGCCTGCATACCAGGTGCAGAATCAAGTAGTGAATGTGCGGCCGGCCAGGTCGTCATCTCCAGCGGGAATGCTATGAGTAACATGACATAGCCGAGCATGGCCGGGTTGAACGGGTTGTAACCCAGACCACCATAAAGCTGCTTGCCGAACAGGATCGCAAACGTGGTACCGAGCACAATGATCCACCACGGCGCGATGGAGGGTATCGCCAGTGCGAGTAACACCGCCGTGAGCAGGGCACTGCCATCACTGAGTGTCTGTGCCACAGGGCGTTTGCGTAACCATAAAACGATTGATTCCGTGACTAGCGCCGTGATACAGGCAAGCGCTATCTGCGCAAGCACGCCGATGCCAAATAGCCAGACATAGGCCGCCGTGCCGGGGATTAACGCATAGCCAACATGCAGCATCAGGCGACTGACACTGGCGGTAACGGGAACCTGTGGTGTGCTTCTAATCATGATGGCTTGTCAGTCTCTTCTTTTTCGGCGGCCTTATGTTCGGCGCGTCGTTTGTCGACTTCATCGATTTGTTGTTGCTGCTCAGGTGTCAGGTGATCGACATTCTTTGGATGAGGTGTGGCCGTGGTTTTTTTCTCCTGCACGCGTTTCATCGCGGCGAGTATGGCGGCCTTCTTCGGATCGTCACCTTGCTTGTCAGTGTCTTTTTTCAGCGCGGCCTTTTTGCGGTTATGACGCTCGCGTTTTTCCTGCTTCTCACGTTCAAGGCGTTCGAGTTTGAACTCGTGGCGACCACGCGCCCGGTCGGATTTATGTTTATCGCGTTCCTGTTGCCAGATGGTGGTCTTGGCGAAACGGAAAAACTGCACGAGTGGAATATGGCTCGGGCAAACCACGTCGCAACAACCACACTCGATACAGTCAAACAGGTGATGGTCCTGGATGTGGTCGAACTCCTGCGCACGCGCATGCCAGTAGAGTTGTTGTGGCAGTAACTGGGCAGGACAGACATTAGCGCACTCACCGCAACGAATACACGGCATGGTGGCTTGTGGTGGCAGGTGGTCACGCGTGTGAATGGCCAGCACACAGTTACAGACTTTTGTCACCGGTGCGGCAGTTGCCTGCAGGTCAAAGCCCATCATCGGGCCACCAATCATGAGGCGATCGATATCACCCGTGTTAGAGTGACAGAGTGACAACAAGTCTTCGATAGGCGTACCGATGCGCACCTGCAGGTTACGTGGTTGCGGTATGCCTGAACCAGTCAGTGTTACGGTACGTGACAGCAGTGGTTCGCCGTGCATAATGGCATCGTAAACCGCCGCAGCCGTGCCGACGTTATGGCAGATAATGCCAATCTCGAGTGGCCGCGTATGACTCGGGACCTGTTTCCCGGTCAATGTATAAATCATTTGTTTCTCGCCACCGGCCGGGTAACGTGACGGCACGCGTACGAGTTCAATATCGTCCGAATCAGCGAGTGCCTGTTGTAGCGCAGCGTAGGCATCAATCTTGTTATCTTCGATACCAATCACGCAGGTTTTTGCGTGCAGGGCATACTGCATGATACGTGCACCCGCAATCACCTCTGCAGCACGTTCACGCATGAGCATGTCGTCACAGGTTATGTAGGGTTCACACTCGGCAGCATTGAGAATGAGTGTGTCGACGGCAAACGTTTGTGGATTGAGCTTGATATAACTCGGGAAACCGGCACCACCGAGCCCGACAATGCCAGCGCTGAGAACACGCTCACGAACCTCATCAGGGGAGAGCGATGTAAAATCAGCGACGGTGTTAGTCTCAATCTCGCGGTCTTCACCATCGGTTTCAATGACGATACACATCGCCTTGAGCCCGGAGGCATGCGGCACATCACGCGGTTCGATCGCGACAACTGTACCGGAACTGGATGCATGCACGGGCACGCTGACACGGCCATCGGCTTCGGCAACCATCTGGCCTTTTAATACAGTGTCACCGACACTGACAATGGGTCGGGCCGGGTTACCAATATGTTGCAACAGGGGCAGCACAAGTTGTGCCGGAACAGGCGCCTCTTCGATCGGACGCGAAGTCGAGGTCGACTTGTGATCCTCAAGCTGCAGGCCACCATGGAACTCATGCAGTGTGCGTTGCGGCTGCATCATGACGCGGCCTCCGCGGTTTGTTCGTCATCAACAACAGGGCTGGGCCATTTCCAGTTCGCCACTGAGGCCTTGACCGGCACGATGTATATGCAGTCAACCGGGCAGGGCGGGATACACAGGTCACAACCGGTACACTCATCCGCGATCACCGTGTGCATCTGTTTTGCCGCACCGAGAATCGCGTCAACCGGGCAGGCCTGGATACACAAGGTACAACCAATGCACAGTTCTTCATCGATTATGACAACCGTCTTTTCAGGTTTGACCTCGCCATGTTCCGGATTCAGCGGTAACGGGTCACGGCCGAGCAGATCGGCAAGCGCCTGGATGGTCACTTCACCACCGGGCGGGCACTGGTTGATCTCGGCTTCGCCATTGGCAATCGCCTCGGCGTAGGGGCGACAACCGGGGAAGGTGCATTGACCACATTGTGTTTGTGGCAACAGGGCATCAATCTTGTCAACGACCGGATCGGATTCAACCTTGAAGCGCACGGCGGCAAAGCCGAGCACCAACCCGAACACAGCGGCGATAATAAGTAATGTAATGACGGCTGTCAGCATTCAGTCACCAGCCTAGAACTTGACCAGGCCGGAGAAGCCCATGAAGGCCATCGACATGAGGCCGGCGGTAATCAGCGAAATCGAGGCGCCCTTGAATGGCTTGGGTACATCGGCAACGGCAATACGTTCACGCAGGCTGGCAAACAGGATCAACACAAGCGAGAAGCCTACCGCGGCGCCGAAGCCGAACAGGGCGGACTCGAGGAAAGTATGCTGCTTTTGTGTATTGAGCAGGGCCACGCCGAGCACTGCACAGTTGGTTGTGATCAGCGGCAGGAAGATCCCGAGTACCTGGTACAAAAGCGGGCTGGTTTTATGTACGACCATCTCGGTGAACTGCACGACGGCGGCAATGACGAGAATAAAGGCAATAATGCGCAGGTACTCAAGCCCGAGCGGTATGAGGATGTATTCGTTAACAAGGTAACTGCTGACAGAGGATAATGTCAGTACAAACGTTGTGGCCAATGCCATGCCAGTGGCCGTTTCCACCTTGCGCGACACGCTCATGAACGGGCACAGGCCGAGGAACTGCACGAGAACGAAGTTGTTCACGAGTACGGTACTGACCAATATGAGCAGGTATTCAGTCATAAAATCTCTATGTCCCTAAGATAAATGCAAAGCCCTTTTTTATTATTACAATCTAACGCAGAGGCGCAAAGACGCAGAGGTCACAGAGATCATCAAAGGATAAAACCGTTAATACCCCTACATTGCATGGTTTTTGTATTAACCAGTAATTACTAAACCATTATGTCATAACCTGACGTCATGACATGAGCAGTTAATTACTGTTGAGCTTAACTAATTTAGAGCGCTTTGCGTACTCTGCGTCGTTTGGCTTCTATGCTGACAATCAATCAACACTTTATTACCTAACGTGGTGGTACTAGCAGAATAACACCATTGGGCTTAAGTAATTTAGAACTCTTTGCGTTCTTCGCGTCTTTGCGCCTCTGCGTTAGATTTTTTCTATTTTATTTTCATACCCGGTTGCGCACCTGCATGCGGCTCGAGGATGAACAGGTCCTTACCCCCAGGCCCGGCTGCCAATACCATGCCTTCGGAGACGCCAAAACGCATCTTGCGTGGCGCAAGGTTGGCGACCATGACAGTGTGTTTGCCGATCAGGTCTTCCGGCGCATAGGCCGACTTGATACCGGCGAATACATTACGCTGCTCCATGCCGATATCGAGAGTCAGCTGTAACAGCTTGTCGGCGCCTTCAACGTGCTCGGCATTGACGATCTTTGCCACACGCAGGTCGACCTTGGCAAAATCATCAATCGAGATCGTCTCGGTAATTTCCGGGTGGGCATGTTGCTGCTGTTCACTGTGGCGTGCCGGTGCCTGTTTCAGACCCTTGTTTGGCTGCGTCAGGCTTTCCTTGTTGGCTTCTACCATGGCTTCAACCTTCTCCATTTCAATGCGCTGTGCAAGGTGTTTGAACTTGTTAATGGCGTGATCGGTGAGCAGGGTCTTTGTATCGGCCCAACTCATTGGTTCGACATTGAACAGCGCTTCGATCTTCTCTGCCATCGCCGGCAGGATCGGCTTCAGGTAGATCGTCAGCAGGCGGAACGCATTCAGTGCACTCGTGCAGACAAGGTGGGCATCCGCCAACGTCGAGTCGTCCTTCACCATCTTCCACGGCTCCATTTCGGCGACGTACTCGTTCACCTCGTCGGCAAGGTCCATGATCATGCGTACGGCTTCACTGAAGCGACGGTCGTTGTAGAGGCTGGCAATGTCATCACTCGCGGCCTGGAGTTTTTCATTCAGTGCCTGGCCCTTGTCGTCCATGCTCGCGGCGAGTTTGCCATCGAAGCGCTTGGCAATAAAGCCGGCGGTGCGACTGGCAATGTTCACGAACTTGCCGACGAGGTTACTGTTTACACGCAGCACGAAGTCTTCAAGGTTTAGGTCAATGTCTTCGATCTTGTCATTTAATTTCGCCGCGAAGTAGTAACGCAGGTATTCAGGGTTCAGGTGCTCAAGGTAACTGCTGGCCGTGATGAACGTGCCGCGTGACTTCGACATCTTCTGGCTGTTAACCGTCAAAAAACCGTGCACGCAGATCTGATCCGGCGTGCGGTAACCCGAGAAGTGCAGCGTCGATGGCCAGAACAGGGCGTGGAAGTTGAGGATGTCCTTGCCAATGAAGTGGTACAACTCGGCATCACTGTCCGGGTGCCAGTAATCATCAAAGTCGAGGCCGTCGGTTTTATCACAGAGGTTTTTAAAGCTCGCCATGTAACCGACCGGCGCATCCAGCCAGACGTAGAAGTACTTGCCCGGTGCATCCGGGATCTCAAAACCGAAGTAGGGTGCATCACGCGAGATATCCCAGTCCATCAGGCCGGTCTCGAACCATTCCTGGAGTTTGTTCTTTGATTCTTCCGGCAGTGACTGGTGTCCGTGTGTGTTGTATTCGCCGGCCATCCACTCATTGAGGAAGGCCTCGCAATCACTCAGCTTGAAGAAGTAATGCTCGGACTCTTTCATGACCGGTGTCGCACCGGAGATCGCCGAGTAGGGGTTGAGCAGGTCGGTCGGTGCATAGGTTGCGCCACAGGCCTCGCAGGAGTCACCGTATTGTTCCTGGGCATGGCACTTCGGACACTCACCTTTAATAAAGCGATCGGCGAGGAAGATGTTCTTCTCCGGGTCGAAGAATTGCTCAATGGTACGTGTCGTAATCTTGTCGTTGGCTTTCAGGGCTGTGTACATTCCCGTAGCCAGCTCACGGTTTTCCTCGGAATGGGTCGAGTGGTAATTGTCGAATTCGACGTGGAAACCGCCAAAATCGGCCAGTCGCTCGCCATTGATACGCTCAATGAGCTGCTCCGGCGCAATATCTTCGGATTCGGCGCGCAGCATAATGGCGGTGCCGTGGGTATCGTCCGCACAGACGTAATAGCATGAGTGGCCTTGCATTTTCTGGAACCGCACCCAGATATCCGTCTGGATATATTCGACCATATGGCCAATGTGCAGGCTGCCGTTGGCGTAGGGCAGGGCGCTGGTAACAAGAATTTTGCGTTGATCAGTCATATGGCGTCTTTTTATTGATTAATATCCCTATGAAATCCCGGTTAAAACAGTCAGGAATAGCTGACTGGAATTGTCTGGAATATGCATATCATGGTAATCTAATATATTAACCGAATTAAGTCGCCGGTGTTAATGCTATTAAAGGTGTTACATCGGCGTAATTGCATTGAGATTGCAGGAGAGTAGAGAAATGGCAGAGGTAACTCGCGACAGCATTGAAGCCAAGCTGAAAGAATATACGGATCCTTACCTGGAAAAGGACCTGGTATCAGCCAAGGCCGTCAAAGACATCAACATCGATGGCGGTGCTGTCAGCATTGATATCGTGCTCGGTTTCCCGGCCAAGGGCTACGTGGATACCCTGACTGAAAAGCTCACCGAGCTGGCCAGCAGTGTAGACGGCGTCAGTGGCGTAACGGTCAATATCAGCAGCAAGATCGCTGCCCACAAGGCACAGAAGGGTGTTGAGCCGATTGAAGGCATCAAGAACGTCATCGCCGTGGCCTCGGGTAAGGGTGGTGTCGGTAAATCAACCACATCTGTAAACCTGGCCCTGGCCCTCGCTGCCGAAGGCGCCAGCGTCGGTATCCTCGATGCTGATATCTACGGTCCATCACAGCCGCGTATGCTTGGCGTGAACCAGCGTCCCGAGTCTCCAGACGGCAAGACCCTCGAACCCATTCGAAGCTACGACGTACAGGCCATGTCGATTGGCTTCCTCGTTGACGAAGAAACCCCGATGATCTGGCGTGGCCCAATGGTCACACAGGCGCTGAACCAGCTGATCAACGACACCAACTGGACTGATCTCGATTACCTCATCATCGATCTGCCACCGGGCACCGGTGATATCCAGCTGACTCTCGCTCAGCGTATACCGGTTAGCGGCTCTGTAATTGTTACGACACCACAGGACATTGCCCTGCTCGATGCCCGCAAGGCCCTGAAGATGTTCGAAAAGGTCGAAGTGCCTGTCCTCGGTGTGATTGAAAACATGTCTATCCACATCTGCAGCAACTGTGGTCACGAAGAGCACATCTTCGGCCAGGGTGGCGGTGCTAATATGTCAGAAGAGTACGATGTCGACTTGCTCGGCGCGCTGCCACTCGATATGAGTATTCGCCAGGGTACTGACGAAGGTAAGCCAAGCGTTGTTGCTGAGCCGGAAGGCCGCGTTGCCCAGATCTACCGTGAGATTGCCCGCCGCATTGCCGGCAAGCTTTCGCAGCAGGCCAAGGATTACGCCAGCAAGTTCCCGAATATCGTTATTTCATAATACTTGCCGTCATTGCACCCAAAGTGCGGGCATAAACGAGCCCGACAGGGCGTGGCAATCCAGAAAAGGCCGGGATTTCCCGGCCTTTTTTTGTTTCTATTGTCAGGTTCTAGAAGATCCAACGCAGAGGCGCAAAGACGCAGAGGGCGCAAAGAAAATATAAATAAACAGGGATCAGCCAACGTTGGCAAAGTTCAGGTAAAATCTAATACAACGACGCAATGCCACTTTTAATATTAAACACTCCGCGTTCTTTGCGTCTCAGCGCCTCTGCGTTAGATTTTGTCTTTGCCAAAAACGGGTTATTGCGGTCTAATACCCCACAAATTGCCGCGAACCATCGGAGATAGTTGCGGTACGCACAATGAAACTCGCAGAGGTTCTGTGCGCCGGGACGATGTGAACCCATTTAATATAACGAAGCTAACAAAAGATAATTTATGAGCATCAAATCAGACAAATGGATTCGCCGCATGGCCGAATCCCACGGCATGATCGAGCCGTTCGAACCGAACCAGGTCAAACACAACGGCGACGAACGTATCGTCTCCTACGGCACCTCGAGTTACGGCTACGATATCCGCTGTTCAAACGAATTCAAGATATTCACCAACATCAACTCCACGATTGTTGACCCGAAGAACTTCGATGAAAACAGTTTTGTCGATGTGCATTCCGATGTCTGCGTCATCCCGCCGAACTCATTTGCACTCGCGCGCACGATCGAATACTTCCGTATCCCACGTAACGTCCTCACCGTGTGCCTCGGTAAATCCACCTACGCACGTTGCGGGATCATCGTAAACGTCACCCCGTTTGAACCGGAGTGGGAAGGCCACGTTACACTGGAATTCTCAAACACGACTCCACTACCGGCAAAGATCTACGCCAACGAAGGGGTTGCACAGGTGTTGTTCTTTGAATCAGACGAAGAATGTGAAACCTCGTATGCCGACAGGGCAGGGAAGTACCAGGGTCAGCAGGGTGTGACCTTGCCGAAGACATAACGTCCCTGTCACTGCGAGCGTATGCCTTGACCCATCGGAGATGGACAAGGTATCCATAATTACCTCGACCCATTGTAAATGGGTGAGGTATGCATAATGAACCCAAAGGGTTCTACGCTGTAAGCCCGAAGGGATTCTATGGTGTCGCAGCAATCAATCCAGAAGGCGTTGAATTTCTTCTATACTGCTTAATATGGGTAATGACTTCAAACATCGTTATTGTAGTGTACTTGCGTTAGGCGTTAGCCTGCTTTGTAGTGTCTCGTTGCAGGCCGGTGTGTCGGTAACGACGAACACGGAGACAAAGCTGACTGGCTGGAAGTTAAGTCAGGATGGCTTTGAATTTGAGTTGATTCAGCGCCTGCCAGACCAGACGCGAGCATTTTTTCTCGCCCGCGGGTTTTCAAAAAAGGTTGCCGATGACATTGCACTGGCCTGTGTATTCCAGGGTATTGGTCGCAACACCTTCAAGGCTGGAGAGAATAAAAGCATCTCCGTCGATCTGCGTAGCTGGCAGGTTCATACAGGTGCCAAGATGCGCGCTGTAAAACAAAAAGAACAGTGGGATGCGGAGTGGGGCAGTCAGGCCGTATCGACGGCTTCACGTATTGCCTACCGTTGGGCGACGTTTCCCACGCAGCAGACCTTCGAGCCGGTCGGGGACTACAACTGGGGCATGATCAGTTTTGACCTGCCCCCCGGCACGCGGTTTGATGTACACGTGCGCTGGACGTTAAATGGTAAGCCACAACAGGCCTGGGTGCGGGATGTACAGTGCCCGCCAGATATTCATCCTGAGCCGCAATAAACACCTGGACGGACACGCACATGAAAAAGCTGTTTTGTTATTTTGTCTTAACGCTGGGTTGGTGGTTCGCGACTACTGCATGGGCCGATGCTTCGTTAACGCCCATGAAAGGCAAGCCACCGGCACCTGACTTTACCCTTGTCGATATGGATGGCGAAAAACACCGCCTGACGGATTACCGGGGCAGGGTCGTGATTATCAATTTCTGGGCGACCTGGTGCCCGCCGTGCAGGGAAGAATTACCGTCAATGAACCGGGGCTGGGCGAAGATAAAAAACGAAGGCATCGCGATGGTCGCCGTTAATGTCGGTGAAGACGAAGATACGATCTTTTCCTTCCAGGGTGATTACCCCATCAATTTCACCATCCTGCTCGACAGCAAGGGTGAGGTGATCAACCAGTGGCCGATACTCGGGCTACCGACCACCTTTGTTGTCGACAAGCAGGGCAGGCTTGCCTACCGCGCCATCGGTGGACGTGAGTGGGACAGTGATGCCTTGCTTAACAAGGTACGCGCATTGAATAAGCCATAGGGCAACCACAAAGTACTCGACGTTACACAAAGTAAAAAAGCCAGCGAAAGCTGGCTTTTTAGTTTTTACTCTGACCCCAAATACACGTATGCTGATCGTGCTGGCAAGTACCAGGGCCAGCAGGGCGTGACGTTGCCGAAGACATAGTAAGGGTCGTCATTGCGCAAGGCGAAGCAATCTCTCAAAAGCAATCAACCACAAAGTACGAGAAGTTATATGCGAGTAGCTTACACAAGTTTGTTAGTAGTTTTTTTCATGACTGTTCTATCCGGTTGTTCAGCTACCCTGTTGAAAGGGGAAAAGTTTAAACAGGCCAACCCACCCTCTGCTGAACATGCGCTGGTTTATATATACCGACCAAATTCAACCCCTTACCTGCTAAGTCCGGATGTATTTCTGGATGGCAAAAAAATAATGGAGCTGGGTAACCAGGGTTACAGTTATCGTTATCTAAAACCGGGTGAACATGACATTAAGGTTGCATGGTCGTTTATGTCCGGTCGGCAAGATCTGGCAGGTAAAGTAAAAGTTGAGGCAGGTAAAACGTATTTCATCCGATCACATGGCCATGTGTTCTATACGGGTGCGTATTACTCATCAAGCGGTTACCTGACAACGGTACCCGCTGAACATGCGTTGAAAGAGATTAATCACTGTATTTATATAAAGCCGGGCAATGTGAAAAAGGATTAACCACAAAGTACACGACGTTACGCAAAGTAAAAAAGCCAGCGAAAGCTGGCTTTTTTGTTTGGTAAAACGTGGCCTGTTCCCTATTGTTTCTACCGACCGGATTAACGTCTAGTCGTCTTCACGTATCCGGATATTTCGTTCACGCCTGATCTGATGCCATATACGTTCTGCCTCGTCTTCATCTGCACTGCGGTGGCATTCTGTGCAGTTTTCAAAGTCTTGGATACCTTCCTCACGATGTTCATTGCGGACTTCCCGGCGACTGTGTTCATGACAGTCGTAGCAACTATAGTCGGTATATATATTATCAAGATGACAGGTGATGCATTCAACGTCATGGTCACGATCAAGGCGGAAGTATTCGTCATGTTCAAAGGTGGCTGGAAGCCAGGCTTCGCTTGTATGGCACTGCCCACAGTTACCCTCGATCTTGCGGTGTAGGTTGTCGCCGGGGTTATCATGGCAGGCGTTGCACTCTTTACGCGCCGGGGTTTGCAGGACCTCATGTGAAAACATGTGGTCGGGCCTGAATGCCATGACGCCACGATGGTCGCTATGGCAGGCAACACAATCTTCTTCAATTAGTTTTTGATGGAAAGCGACCTTTTGTTTATTAGTCGCTACGGGCTTGCCAGTCGTTGTCCTGATGCCAATGTCATCGACAGTGTGGCATTCAATACACTTGTTTGCCGTGCTGCCAAAGAGGGGCGTATGGCAGGCAAAGCAGTCGTCAGCGAAATTTTCGTGCTCATCAATGAGCCTGCCGGGAGCGATCATCTGTTGAGGCAGCAGGAAGGACAGTAACAGCAATATCACCAAACTGCTTGCGATAACGGTGAGTAAAGGTCGTCTTATCATCGCCATTGCCAGAACAAGAAGATACTAAGGATATGCACGAGGCTGGCCACGGCAAAGGCCAGTGTAATCGGTAGGTGGATGGCGCGCCATTTTTTCATGAGATTAAAGGTCGTTGCATCCCAGAAGAGTTTTTTCTCAATTGCTTCTGCGGACAATCCTTGTTTTGCGTAGTCTACTTTACCTTTTTCGATGTGTCGCCGCGAACGGGCCAGCAGGAATTGGCCAGTCAGGCCACTAATGACATTGACCAGCATGGCCACTAACGCCAGCCATGGTAGGACAGCGTAGACATGAATACCAGCATGCACGAGTACCATGAGCGCACCGCTAAGCGTCATAATCTGGTGCACTGTCAGGAAGGTTTTAGGACTGCCAAGGATAATGATCTTGCGTTTGCGTAGCGAATACATGAACGAGAGTAATATAAAGATGGTGCCGGGGATGCCGAGGTAACGCCCAACCCACACCAGGTTAAACAGGTGTAACAAGGCATCAAATAGAATGGTCGCAATTACCAGGCCGGCAAACATGCCGAGGAACGGAGCGACTTCCTTGCTAAATAAAGAGGAGCCTTGCACGCCTGTCACCATAGGTAGTGGAGCTATGTCCTTTTTACCACCGCGCCAGCCATAAATAAATGGTCTTAATACAGAGTTATGATTCAAGGGGAGCAGAAGTGCAGTGACAAATGAGAATGAGACGCGTTTGTCACCGACCCCTTTCTTCTTTTTCGCCCTCTCCCTCAGGGAGAGGATAGGTTGAGGGGATATTAGAAGGGAATCTTTCAAAAGAAATTCGCCAAGAACCCCTGCGGGTTTCTCCCTAGAAACTCTTCGAGCATCATCAGGGATACCTTTAACCTGCTCAGCAGGTTCTGGTAATTAGGCGTACCCTGAACCTTCGTACCGAAGGTTCAGGGCAACCACAAAGTACGCGAAGGAACGTAAAATAAAAAGCCAGCGAAAGCTGGCTTTTTTTATTAAGAGATAAACCTGGTCAGTACCCGATTATTTTCCGCCGCCTTTTTTATTTTTATTACAAATGAAGGGATATCCACGAGCTGGCTCGTATCAATCTCAATGACATCGCTGGTTTCATCGGCAGTATGAGGTTGCCAGTGGGCTAGCTGGTGCTCAAGCACGCCAAGGTCTGCATCGGAGACGCTTTTGCTGCGTTCAAGGATACGTTGGCGTAAGACATCGTCTGGTGCGGTGATGAAGAGAATAACAAAGCCGACCTGTTTCGCCTTGGCAAGCTGCTTGAACTGGACACGTTGCGCCGGATCCTGGAAGGTCGCATCGACAATCACGGTATAGCCGGCATCGAGTATGTTGCCGGCCAGTTCCGCCAGCCTGTCGTAGGTACGTTGTGTGGCATCCGCAGTGTAAATACCTGTACCGACTGATGATGATTTGTCTGTGCCTGCATCGAGACTGAACAGCCGCTTGCGTTCCACGTCCGAGCGGATGCGGATGGCACCCATGTTCTCAAGCAATGACTGTGTCACGGTACTCTTGCCCGAGGCCGACACGCCATGAGTGATCATCAATAGCGGTAACCGTGGTTGTGTGTACTCAAGGGCAAGGTCCAGGTAGCGTGTAAAGTCGGTTTCTGCCTCGGTGCGTTCAGGTTCGCTGATGTGTTCCTGGCCGAGCCGAATGGCGTTGATCTTGGCGCGAACGAGGGCACGGTAAACGAGGTAAAAGCGCAGCACCTTCAGGCCATCATAGTCGCCAGTTTCCTGCAGGTAGGTATTGAGGAAACGCTGTGCCAGCCGGGCCTGGTTTTTTTCTTGCAGGTCCATGATCAGGAAGGCGATCTCGCTCATGACATCAATCCAGCGCAGCTCCGGATTGAACTCGATACAGTCAAATGCCACTGCACTGTTATCTATCCAGGCAAGGTTGCGCAGGTGCATATCGCCATGACATTCGCGAACATAGCCATTGGCTTTACGTTGTTCGAATGTCGCGCCGAGTGCCACATAGCTGTCTTTGCACCATGCTTTGATTGTCACCAGCTGCTCAAGGAAATGTTTGCCCGTGACACGTTCCCTGATCTGCTCAAAGTTTTCCTCAACCGGCGCATAAACCTTTTCGGCAGAGCCAAACGTGCTTGATGCAGTTGCGCGGTCAATTTCCTCGTGAAAACGGGCGGCCATGGTTGCCATTGCATCAATATGCGTGACAGTGAGGGTGTCACTCTCCAGCATGTGGTCCAGCTGGCAGGCTTGCTCGAAGCGGCGCATCTTCACCATGTACTCGATGACAGGGCCATCAGCAGACAGGTGAGGCTGGTCAGGGCTGCCATGGATGGCAACGACATCAAGGTAGATATTAGCGGCTAGCCGGCGGTTCAGGCGCACTTCTTCCTGGCAGTAGAGCTGACGTTTTTCCAGTGTTGAAAAATCAAGGAAACCGAAGTCGACCGGTTTTTTGATCTTGTAGGCATAGTCACCGGCAAGGATGACCCAGGAGATATGTGTTTCTATGAGCTCACAGGACGCCACAGGGTGATCGTAAAAACCCGGCTCAAGCAAGGCATCAATCAGGCTGTTGCTCATTAGGATAATTCCTTTGTCTTGCACCCAGGACTCTGCTCTCAGTAAAAGCTAACCCCAATATAGAAAAGTGATCAGACATCAATTCTTATTTTAGTTTTAGAAGTAGCCCCCACTACTTGAAGCTACTCCTGCCCGTACAATTTCCCTGACTATCTGAGTAGAAAACAATCACACAGTGCCGTCAATATTCCATCCGTGTATTTAAGCCAGTGTTTATATGAGAATGGGGTGTTCACTGAGCCTTTATGCTTAAAAATCGTGCATAACAAAACTGTTGAGCCTTTATATAGTGCAAATTTGACTAAATTTGCATGAATAACACGCCTTATCTTTGGCCTGCTTCTTGCTGAGTACCTGTATGTACTTTTAATTTGAAGCGAGGGAGGTCAGTCATGTCTGCGATTCTTGCACGGGACGTTGTTCCCGAAGGCCGCTATATCTATAACCACGACATCATGAACTGCACGGCAGAGGGTGTTGTCGGTAACCATCTCTATTCAGGGCGAGCGTTGGGGATCACAGCGCCCTGGGACATGATTCAGTTACATGAAGACCTGAAACCATTCTGGAATGATATTTGTGCACATTATGAGCGCGTTGGTTTAACGCATACCCGGGATGTTATCTGGTCCCTGGGGCTGAAGGAGCTGGGCGCACATGTCACGTATAAACCTTCCGTGTTTTATTACGGCCCCGAGGAAAACCAGTTTTGGGGTGATTCAGACTGGTTAAATGCCGTCGAGTATATTAATTCCAAAAACAACTTCATGGCCCTGGCTAAACAGTTGGGTGTTGATGTGCCGGTTACGTTATGTTTTGACGCGGCAGGTGAGATAGTACAGTCAGACATTAAAGAGGTGGTTTACCCGTGTTACCTGAAGGCAGCCGTATCAGTTTCCGGTGTCGGGATTTTTCGCTGCGAGAACGAAGCGAAACTGCTTAAAAACCTGAAGACATTTGAGGCGGACATACCGGTGCAAATTCAGGAAGAGGTCATTGCAGAAACTTTTCTGAATATGCAATACAAAGTTGTTGGTAATGAGTTGTCCCAGCTTGAAGCGAGTGAACAGATATTGGACGGTTTTGTTCACCAGGGCAACCGTGTGCCTGCTGTGTTTGCACCCTGGGCCGCAGTAGACCCAATGGCAGAATGGTTAGTTGAAAAAGGGATGAAAGGTATTTTTGCGTTTGATGTGGCGGTGTGCCGAACCCAGGATGGCGTGCGTTTCCCTTCAATAGAATGCAACCCGCGATTTAACGGTGCTTCATATCCAACACTGGTTGCACAAAAACTGAATATCGATGAGTGGTCTGCAATGACGTTTGATACGTCGTACCGTACTTTGTACGAGCTCGATTTGAGTGATATCGAGTATAACCCTGGTACCGGTGAAGGTGCGGTCATTATAAATTGGGGAACAATAAGTGTTGGCAAGCTGGTCATATTGTTGGCGGGTTCACGTGAATACCAGGAGACGTTGGCACTGGAATTGGATGCTCGGCTTTGATAGCGTTAAACGGATACAACAATTCCATTTTATTTTAATTAGTCAGGTGCCTGGGCACTTGTTCAATGCACGGTGTAGGCCCCTCTATGAGTCAAGATAACAACTATTCAATAATGATTCATGGTGGTGCGGGTGCGCTGGATAATGTCAAGGATGAAAAGACGGCCATTCGTTATCTTGAATCACTGCGTCGCATTCTTGAGCATGGCCGCGAAATCATGCAACTGGGTGGCTCGGCGTTACAAGCTGCCGAAACGTGTGGGAGTTTGCTCGAGGATGATCCTGTCTTTAATGCCGGTTGTGGTTCGGTATTAAACGAAAACGGCAAAGTTGAAATGGATGCCGCGATTATGGACGGCCGGGATTTGTCGGCAGGTGCTGTTGCTGCTGTCAGTAACATTGCCAACCCAATACAACTGGCGCGCCTGGTGATGACCGAGAGTGAACATGTCATGTTGATCAGCGAAGGTGCAATGCGTTTCGCAGAGCATTGCAAGGTGGGATTCACAAATGACGATTACTTCTTTACCCCGGAACGCATAAAACAATTCAAGGAAGCGCAACGACAGCACAAAATCATGCTTGATCATGATGAGATGGGCGAATCAAGCGAAGATCAGAAATACGGCACCATTGGTGCGATTGCCCGTGATCCACAAGGTAACCTCGCTGCAGCCACGTCAACCGGTGGCATTGTCAACAAACGCCTTGGTCGTGTTGGTGACTCACCCATTGTGGGCAGTGGCGTCTATGCCGACAATGAAACCTGCGCTGTTTCCGCAACAGGCTATGGCGAGGACTTTATGCGAACGGTGATCTCCAAAACAATATCTGACTTTATGTACATGAAAGGCTTTAATGCAGAGCAGGCCACAGAGGCGGGCATTGAATACCTGGTACGTAAGGTCAAAGGTCGAGGTGGGGTTATCGTGATTGACAAGGACGGTAACTGTTCCAGCGGTTTTACCACCAAAAAAATGATCCATGGCTGGATTGAACATGGTGGTGATGCAATGGTTCGCTTTTAGATATTTGTAGCCAGTTACGAATAACAGACCTATCTCAGGTTCTTTCGTACGTGTTCCAGCGTTATGAAAACTGGGTCAGAGACTGAGGTATCCCCACATAATTGCGATCAAAAACAAACATTTAGCGCTAAAAACAAATAGGTAGACATGCATCATTGATTTTGATCTTCTTGTAAGTGACCAAACGAACAGGAAGACAACGATGCATGCTACC